>Ga0209185_1000699_pt1 | contig 35907 bp, 31 predicted proteins | sample SidtaG_2_FD_187425 | JGI IMG/M metagenome (GOLD analysis project Ga0209185, IMG submission 187425) | Marine algal microbial communities from Sidmouth, United Kingdom - Sidmouth_Asex2 metaG (SPAdes) (version 2) | ecosystem: Host-associated > Algae > Red algae > Unclassified | place: Sidmouth... | reverse complement strand
CGCCTCCAACGCCTCCAACGCCTCCAACGCCTCCAACGCCTCCAACGCCTCCAACGCCTCCAACGCCTCCAACGCCTCCAACGCCGGAGCCGTCTCCCCTCTCCACGGGAGAGGGGCCGGGGGAGAGGGCATACACCACACCGCCGCCGCCGCCACCAACGAAGTAATCCGCCCCCTGATCTCCAGCGCCCTCACCACCATCGCCGTCTTTCTGCCCCTCGTCCTCCTCTCCGGCATCGCCGGAGCGTTGTTCCGCGACCAGGCGATTGCGGTGACGCTGGCGCTGGTGGCGTCTTTGCTTGTTGCTTACTTTTTACTGCCAATGTTAAGTGTCCTTTTAAGCCCTGTTAACACCTCCAACGTCTCCCCTCTCCACGGGAGAGGGGCCGGGGGAGAGGGGAAAAAGTCACGCGGTAAAACCTTCCGTCTACTACTCCTACTCCCTTGGCTAGCCCTGGGCTACCTACTACTGACCCTCCTCCCCACCCGCGGCTTCCCCGAGCTAAGCCGCACCGACTACCAACTAAACGTAGACTGGAACGAACCCCTGCCCCTCAACGAGCACCGCACCCGCGTCCTCGCCCTGATGAACGACTGGCGAGCCGAATTTGGCGGCGAAGCAACGGCCCAGGTGGGCGAAAACCAGTTCCTGCTCGCCGGGGAAAACCAGGCCACGAATGCCTCCGAATTACAGTTCTTCCTCGAAGCCGCCCCGTCGCCAGACTTTGCCGAAGAATGGCTACGCAAACTGCGCGAACGCAACCCCCGGGCCACCTTCGCCTTCCGCCCCGTCGCCAACCTGTTCGACCACATCTTCCTCAACGACGATCCCTACCTGGAGGTACGCCTCCGCGCCGCCGGCAACCGGGAGGCGCCCGCCTGGGAGACGGTGGAGCCGGTGGTCCGCGAGTTGGTTAAGGATGGTTTTAACCCCCGGCCACCCGCCCGCAACGAAGCCATCGCGCTGGGCATCGACTATGCGCAACTGAACGTCAGCCGGGTGAGCGCCGACCGCCTGCGCTCCCGCCTGCTCACGCTCTTCAGCGAAAACGAGGTGACGAGCCTGCGCGACAACGACCGCGCCCTGCCCGTCTTGCTCGCGGGCCAGGACGGCCTCTCCACCGATCGCCTGCTGGCCGCAACCATCACCAACGAGGAAGGCAACGAAATTCCCCTGCGGTACCTCCTGAAAACCGAACGACTGCGCGACTACCGAACGCTGACCGCCGACCGGGCCGGAGAATACCTGGCCCTCACCTTTTCCGGGGAACCAGGCGCAGCGGAAATGGAGCGCATCGAAGCCATCACGGCGGCAGCTCCGGGTCTCACGACACAACTTGCCGGCCGGTTCCTGACCGACCAGTCCCGACTCGGGGAGCTGGGGGGCGTTTTGCTGGTCAGTCTGCTGCTGCTTTACCTGATTTTGGCGGCGCAGTTTGAGGGGCTGAAGTTGCCGTTTGTCGTTTTACTGGTGGTGCCGGTGAGCCTCGTCGGTTCCCTGCTGGCGTTGTGGTTGACGGGAGGAAGTTTGAACCTGCTGAGCCTCATCGGAATGGTGGTTACAGGCGGCATTGTGGTCAACGATGCCATCATCAAGGTAGATATGATCGAGCGGGGTAGGGCAGCGGGGCTTCCGCTCAGCTCGGCGATCAAAGAGGCGAGCCGCCGTCGGTTGCGGGCCATTGTGATGACTTCGCTGACGACGATTCTGGCGCTGGCTCCGGTGCTGTTCACGAGCGGGTTGGGCGCGGAGTTGCAGCAGCCGCTGGCGGTCACGGTCATCGGTGGGCTGGTGGTGGGCACGGTGAGTAGCCTCTACGTGGTGCCGTTGTTGTACCGGCTTTTTTCGGGCGGGGCCGCAGGTGCAGTGGAGGTTGAATAGCAAAGATGGCTTTTCCGGACGTGGATTGCGGCGGGATCACCCTGCTCTTTAAATGGTTCGGCTTTGCATCCTGCGGCCGCGCCCTGATGCTAATCAAGCAGTCAAACAGTTGTGTAGCCCTGTTTTACTTAAAGGCTGTGTGACTCCAAATACCCCCGGTTAATCCGCTCCAAACTAAGCAGCGCAATCAAACCGATCAGCACGTTGCACCCAATGTTGATAGTAAAAAAGCTGATGTTGGACCAGCTGAAAGCGTCGAGCGAAGACACACCGTAGAGCTTCAGCCCCTCACCGGTCAGGAAATGGTAGGTACCCATGCCGCCCGGGCTCGGGATCACGATGCCCCAGCCCCCGGCTACGAAGGTGACCAGCGCCGCCTCGATGCTCAGCGCCGCCGTGGGTGCGAAGGCCAGGATCACGAAGTAGGTCATCAGGATGTACATCAGCCAGATGTTGAGGCTGTGTAACGCGAAGAGTAGGGGACTCTCTACTTTAAGAGCCGTCTGGATGCCCTCGCCAAAACCTTTGACTACGCCCAGTATCTTTTGCCCCAGCTTAGTTTCCAGAATTCGTTTTCGCTGCCACCAGAGTAGGTTCAGTACCGTTATGCCGAGGACCACGCCGCCGATGGCCAGCGTTTGCAGCGTCTCGACCTTATCGCCCAGGTCTACCAGTTCCATTGCCCGGTTCCAGAGCTTTTCGCGGCCGAGCAGCAGGGCGATGCCGGTGATGGTGAGCAGCATGATCACGTCGATCGTGCGGCCTACGACGATGGTGCCCACCACCCGCTCCAGGCTGATCTTTTCGTAGCGAGCCATCGTGGCCGCACGGATGACCTCGCCGATGCGTGGAAAGCCGAGGTTGGCAAAGTAACCGAGGTTGATCGTCAGGAAGGCATTCAGCAGGCGCGGTGCGTGGCCGAGAGTGCGCAGCATCATGTTCCAGCGGAGGCCCCGGCTGAGGTTGCTTACCGAAAAGGCCACCAGCGTCATAACGAGCCAGAAGGGTTTGGCGCTGCGGAAGTCGGCGATCAACTTGTCCAGAAGATTGCACTGGTCTTCCGGTGTGCCGTCAAGACGACACTGCTCCAGGTAGGCGGCCTGCTGCCCGGTGTACATCACGTAGAGGATGCCCGCGCCGATGCCGACGAAGGCGGCGAATTTCAGAACGTTTACCAAAGTCTTGTTCATGGGGCAAAGTTAGGAATGGTTTTTCGGTCTCCCGATATAATTAGTAGGATGTTCATTAGTACCGTAATTCCGAGAGTATTGAAAATAATTCTTCGGGGGTTAGATCCTTTTTTTCGATTTCCGTTGACTCTGTGGTCGTGTCTGGGAGCGGATGCTTTATGAATGAAATTGGAACCCGAAAATCCACGGACAAAATTACGGGGCATGAAAATACATTTTATTTTAACTGCCTGTATAAAGAAAGTTTATTATTCTATTTAGCCCGGTTATGTCGGTATTTTATCTTGTGTCCTTCTCTAATACGGGATAAAAGTTATTTTATTGTTGGTACATTCTATTGAGTAGTATGCTGATTATCAGGTTGTTGTACAAGTCATTTTTTTAATACTGTGCGGCAACACCCCGAGATTAAAGATGTTTAGTCGTCTCCGAAAAAAGATGGTGCCGGTGAGAGATTTGTGTCAGAATCAATTACTACTCACCACAAAATACCACTACCATGTACGAAGATATTATGATGCGCCTCCAGAACGGATACACCACCATGAGCGAAGTTATCGCCCAGTACGGTCAGGAAGTTTTTGACGCCATCAACTCCATACTGTAGTGCTAAAACAGCACCGATACAGAACCTGAATTATTCTTTCAACGCGGCCAGAAAAATTGGCCAAAGCTGATCGTAGGGAATGAATTCAGTACTGGGAAGATCCATCAGGAAAGCGACATTGTCGAGCGATTTAAGGGTGTCAAAGCTCTCTTGTTCTTCTTGCGCTATCACTTCAGGATCAAAGTTGTGCTTCGTCGCTGAAGCCAACATTTTTAAAAACAGGCCATTTCGTTGGTGGTCTGGTTTGGAAAGGTAACGAACGACGTATTTTTCAACACCTTCCGTCTTATCGATAAACGTATCGTACTTTTTATTGACGGCCAGGTAAATTAACTCGATGATGCGCAGGTGAATATTGTACCCCTGTTTGTTTTTCTCGAGTAGTTGTACCTGGTTCATGAAGCGGTTGAAACGAAATTTTTTCACCTGCTTCGGTGGATCAATTTGGTCGAGGTATCCCAACCGACCGAGTACGTGCTGATAAGCAAATATTACCCTAAAACTGGCGGCATATTCCGCCGAATGAAGTTTTTCAACTTCCTCAAGGTCAATCCGACCACTCTCCGCTACGGACTCCTCGTAGCGACCGAGGGCCAGTAAGGACAGAATACGGTAAAACAAGTATACGTACGGGCTGGAGCTCTGAGCCAGCCCTAAATCCTCCCGCCGGTTGATCAGGGAGAGGCATTCCTCATACTTACCGAGCTTGGAAAGTATCAGAATCAGGGAACTCAGTTTAATCGCGAGGATCCCCCTTTTCAGATACGTCAGTTCTTTTGCCTTTTCAAGTGCTTCTTCCGCGTATTCGCGCGCGGTGGCAAAATCTCCCTTGAGGATAAATATGGACTGCAAAAGCCCGTATCCGTAGTTTACGACCTTGGAGCCGTTGTGTTTTTTCAAGAGCGCCATTGTTTCATCTATGATGGGCTGAAAGTTGGTGTCGAGCGTTTGCAGACGGCGGTCTTTTTTGATCTCCACGCCCCTCAGGTTATAGTAATGCAGCTGCAAAGTACCGACGGCCTTTTCCAGCTCGGCATTTTGTTGAAATTCCTTCCTGTATTTAAAAAACTCGGAAAGGTTATAAAGTGGCCCCGCATACAATTCACAAAGCTCCCCGGCCGCTTCTTTCACTACCCGAAACTGCTCTACCGTTTTTCCCAGTCTGAATGCCTCCAGCAGTAACCATTCCGCGGCCATTATCTTGTTGCTGGCCATACATGTTCTCGCTGACAACAGGTGCATACGTGCGCTGAAGATAGAAATTCTGCCTTCTCCGGGGCCTTGCGGAACCAACTGGCACAGCCGGTAGGGCAAATAAACCTTCAGTTTAGATTTGAGCTTTTGGTAGGGCGCATAGCTGCCGTTTTTACCTGAACCATAAAGCTTGGCCGACGCTTCCGCATCAGTTAATACTTCCCCCCCGATTACCAGGTAGAAAAATTGATCCAGCAGGCTGTCGTTATCCTTGTCAGCGGGCGGGAGTTCCAGTAAATGTCCGATTTTGTCGTAACCTGTTTTTAGTTCCAATAATTGATCCATGATGTAAGGATTGGACGCGTGATCAGTTGGCTAGATAAGGCAATCTTGGTGCCTTCTCGGTCAGGGTGAGTAACAGTATCTCCCATAAGTGCTCGTAAACAATTAGTTCTGTATCGATACCGTCGTCGGTAATACCAGGACCGGTAGTTCTTAGTCGTTTAAGTATTTTACTCGTTTTTCTAAGCGTAGCGGCCCGGTGAAAATTGGCGTATCCGCTTTCTACCAGTAATCTAAGAAACAGCTGTAAGCGATACTCTGGATGATCGGGAGATAAACGTTTGGGGAGAGAATCTCTTAAAGTTGTTACTATTACGGCTGCCTTACGAAAAGATTGACCGCGAAGCAACTGTAAACATTCAATTATGGCCATGATCTGCTCGTCCTCACGGCGAAAAACAATTTTTTTTCCTTCCCGCTGGATTCTGCGTTCTTGCGTAGCGATCATTTCCAGTACGTCGGGCCGGTCGTTGTTAAGCAGGGCGAGGCTACGTAGATAGGTGAGCCACCGGCCATATTCCCGTTCGGGAATTAGTTTGACGCCTCCACCATCTTCAATGGCTAGTAGCAGTTTACTCGTGGTTTTCGCATTGCCGCACCGTAGCGCGAGCACGATACCCACTTCAATCACTTTTCCGAGTTGAGTAGCGCTGGAAGTCTTACCCCTTTTACATAATCGCAGCAGGTCTTTCCAGCGCGACCACCCCTGGCTGAAATCGAGCAGTGCGGTGAAGATCAGTACCTGATTGTATAAAAAATGAACCAGGGGCTGCCGTTCTTTGGGGAAGTTTTCACGAAAGAATGTCAACGCCCCGCCAGAATAATTAAGCGCTTCCCGCCAATCTTGTTGATGGATGGAAAGCTGGGTCAGCATCTCACCACCATAATACTGGATGTCGTATAAATCGTACTGCCGAATCGCGCTTATGATTTCCTCAGCCGGTATGTTCCGTGGATAAGGGGTTCCTTCGGTACTGGCTATACGCAGGTCCATGGCGGCCATCTTACAACGGGTGATCGCACTGTTTTCATCAAAGCAGCGTCGAATCTTTGTTTCCGTGTCCTCGAGTAGCGTCTCATCGAAGGAACGGTATCCGTAGATGGCCTGAAGTACCTGCAGGCATTCTAATTCGAGCGGAATGTGGTGGCACTGGCGTGCGCTCTTCACCAATTGCCGCCACAGCTTTATTCTCGTTTCGGTACTTCTCTCACTCGTCATGTAGAGCAGGGCGTAAGCACGTTCGCAACGTTGGATCATCGCCCGTCGGGAGGGGGAAGAAGTATGCCGGGCGCTGGGAAGAACAAAGGCTTTAATTGCGGCTACGCTTGTTTTGGTCAGTAGCTCCTGAAAAGGAGGATGAGAAGAGGTTCTGCTGTCTCCGTATAAGAGACGTACCATTTCCGTCTCATTAGTCTCGGACGCATCGCGTAAGCGTTGGAACAGTTGTCTTATTCTCTTTAAGTACTTCGGAGTACAGTCATCCTCCATGTGTTGCAAGACGTTCAGCAAATTGACATGCGGAAACAGTTCTTGTAAGACTTTCATAGACTGTTTATGGGTTTAATAATTTATAAACCATTGAAAAGTAGGCATTAGTAATCTGATACAGCAACAGTAAATATTACCTGGAAGTTCGTTTTAATTAAACTAATCACGGGGGGAAGTACCAGTTTGATCAGATGACCTGGCGAAGTAAAAGAATTTTTTCAAAGAGAGGGATAAGCAGAAGCCGGGGATAGAAGTTCTTTTCAATGGATTTTAGGCGGGGACGCAGGTGCAATGCAATTTTTATAAATAAGTAGTCACGCTTAAATTGTATTATATCATTGATATTCAACGGTTTGCGAAAATTAAAGATGTTTTACTCTTTTTTAGGATAGAGATTTTATTTGCGAGAATGTCTCGTTTATCACTTGGCTTCGGCTTCATATTTGCTACTGTTCAGAAAGGGTTACCAATTCACGCCCACTCGAAAACATGGCTTTAGTCGGTCATGAATAAGCAAAGAGAATAACCGCCCTTAAAATGGCGCTTTCATCCATAGAAAAATTAATTATGTCTACGCAATCCACCGCCTATTCCATTCTTGAACTTGCCGTTGTCTCCGAAGGAAACTCCATTCCGGAGACGTTTAAAAACGCTTTGTCTTTGGCAAGGAGAGCGGAAGGTCTTGGCTACAAACGCTTCTGGGTCTCCGAGCATCACAACACAATCAGTGCCTGCAGCTGCTCCCCTCCCGTGGTGGTTGGTCATTTAGCGGCAGGGACGAAGTCGATTCGCGTAGGCTCCGGAGGAGTCATGCTGCCTAATCATTCGCCTCTGGTAGTAGCTGAGCAGTTTGGCACTCTGGGTTCTTTGTATCCTAATCGGATAGACCTCGGAATTGGCCGTGCCCCAGGTACTGATGAAGCAACTATAGCAGCTATCCGGTCTGATTTTATGGAGGCTTCCAGATCATTTCCCAGCGAATTGGAAAAAATTCAGCGTTACTTTTCAAAGGAGAATGAGACTTCTTCCGTTAGGGCAACGGTTGCTGAAGACGTAGATGTGCCACTCTTTTTGTTAGGAGCGAGTTCGGGCAGCGCACGCCTTGCTGCGGAAAGAGGATTGCCCTACGCCTTTGCCAGCCACTTCGCCGCGTCCCAGCTATTCAATGCCTTGGAAACATATCGCAACGAGTTCAAGCCTTCTTCCACTTTTGCCAAGCCTTATGCCATGGCCGCGGTAAATGTCATCATCGCGGATACTGACGAAAAAGCCGGAAGCATGTTTACCTCCCTGCTGCGGATGTTTGTTGATCTGGCGACCAAAGACCAGAATTACCTGCAACCTCCCACCGAATTTACGGACAAGATACTGAGTGCAAGCAAGCATCCCGCTCTCCAGCAAATGACGAAATACACCTTTGTTGGAAGCAAGGACAGGGTAAAAGCCCAGCTGGAAGAGTTCCTGCGGAAAACCGCCGTAGACGAAGTCATCGCGGTTACCCCAACATACGATCACCAGGACCGGCTGCGGTCATACGAGCTACTAGCGGAGATCATGGGGGAAATCAACGCTGAGAAAAAGTTAGCCGACCCTGCTTCAGAAGAAAAACCACTAAGTCCATACGAAGTAAACGCCGGCGTCGTAGAGATCTAATATCTCTGTACTGCCTGATTGAACCGAAATTTTTACCACTACTCCCTGGTTCAGGGAGCTACGCAGTGCCGCAAACAGCGGTATTGCCTCGCAATCGCTATTGCCAATAAAAAATAAACGCGCCATGAAAAAGTATCATTTTCCTCCCTTTTTTTCTTTTCATCCCGCAATGGATGACGGTAATTGTCATGGAGGGATGTTTTGCCAATCGCAATTCTTTTTGCCCAAAAAGTCATCTTCTATATCTGATTCTAATAAGCTGGAGACAGACTTTGATTTCATCATACTCGAAGATTGTCTGGAGGACGTTTATTTAAGCCCCACCGCCAGCCCGAAATGCAGGCGTACTTACCAGGGGTAATGACGACTTATCTCCCCTTTTCATTCATATTTGATCACGGATAAAAAGCCATTGCTTATGCCTGGTTTTGAAGACCTTAAAAAGGGGCTCTGTATCATCGAAATAGAAGATCGCCTGGAGTCCGTAAAGCTGCCCTTTAATGGGACGTGTAGTATCCGTAGCGATCGGGGCTACTGCGTTGAACAATATGCTACTGATGAGCGCTAAGAATAATCATTTTTTTCACCATTAATTTCATTTACCATGTCTAATTTAAATGACCTCAAGAAAGGTCTCTGTATTATCGAACTTGAAGAGCGTTTGGAAACCGTACAGCTTACCCTCGAAGCTGCCGCCAGCAGCAGACGCTGCGACCGTGGCGACTGCGACGAAATTCAATCAGCGTAAGCTCGGGTTTATATCAATCAATAGTTCATTTTTTCACCATTTAATTTAATTACTATGTCTAATTCTAACAACCTTAAGAAGGGCCTCGATATCATCGAACTCGAGGATCGCCTGGAAACCGTTCAGCTCGCCGTTGCGGCCGCCAGTGCGAGCAACCGCTGCGACAGTTGCGATTGCCCCAAAACTGCTGCCATTGCCGCTGAGTAAGAGGCTTCCTGGTTACTAACAATAATTTATTCATTTTTTCACCATTTAATTCAATTACTATGTCTAATTCTAACAACCTTAAGAAGGGCCTCGATATCATCGAACTCGAGGATCGCCTGGAAACCGTTCAGCTCGCCGTTGCGGCCGCCAGTGCGAGCAACCGCTGCGACAGCTGCGATTGCCCCAAAACTGCTGCTGCTGCTGAGTAAGAGGCTTCCTCGTTGCTAACAATAATTTATTCATTTTTTCACCATTTAATTCAATTACTATGTCTAATTCTAACAACCTTAAGAAAGGCCTCGATATCATCGAACTCGAGGATCGCCTGGAAACCGTTCAGCTCGCCGTTGCGGCCGCCAGTGCGAGCAACCGCTGCGACAGCTGTGACTGCCCTAAGGCTGCTGCTGCTGAGTAGGTCGCTAATGTCTATTTAGTCTAAAGTCAGGGCGGTACGGTTCCGCATCGTACCGCCCTTTTACTCTTCATCCTCCCCTTTTAAATTAGAAAAATATGTTGAACGTTACCAACGCCCAAGTCAGGACCATAGAATTATCGGATGTCGGTGGTGAAGAGTTCATTGTCTTCGTAAATGACCGGGCATTTAACGTCGGTCCTATTCTTTACCGAGTAATTCAGTGGCTTCAGGAAGACCGGCCTTTTCAGGAAATTACCCAGGAGATCAATCTGGAAGCAGGTATTAATGTCACGGAAAGTGAGCTTACCGAACTAGTTAATGATAATTTTGACCGATTAGGAATAACCAAGTCAAAAGATCATGTACCGTTGAAACGCCGATCCGAATATATCTACGGTAAACTAAGTATTCTGGACGAGGAGTGGGTCGCATTGATCTCCCAGCCCCTGCGCGGTCTGTTTAAACCCGCGGTTTTCTGCACGCTCGCCGCTATCGGTATAATTGCCACCTCCGTATTTTATTACCTCTACGGTAATTGGATAAGCGGACAGGAATATGGCAGCCCCGCTCAGGTAATATTAATCTACATAACCCTGGCCGCGATTTTCTTTTTTCATGAGATTGGCCATACCGCGGCTGCCAGTAATTTTGACGTAAAGGCAAAGGAGATAGGATTTGGTTTTTATTTTATATTTCCGGTGTTTTTTACCGACGTCACCAAGATATATGCGTTGCCAAAACGCAAAAGAATTATAGTCAACCTCGGCGGTGTATATTTTCAGCTCATCGTCAATACCGTGCTGATTGTTGCCTGGGCACTATTGCCCTGGTCCGCCGAAGCCGCCAAAATTGCACTAACCCTGTTGGTAAGCACCAATACCTTCGTGCTGTTGTATTCGCTAAATCCTTTTTTTCGCAACGACGGTTACTGGATTTACAGCGACTTTTTCAACGTAAAGAATATGCTGATCCGTGGTTATGCTTACCCTTTTCAGCTAATCGGTGATCTTTTTAAGGGGAAACTTAAACCCGTTGAAATCGAGTGGCCACTGTTGATCTTCGCCGTTGCCAATTTCGTATTCATTGGCAGCTTTGCCGGGGTGTTTCTGCAGTCCTTCAGTTCACTCAGCGCACAACTTTACGATACTGCCGTTGATCCAGACTTTTTCAAAAATATAGGCGAGAACAAAGGTTTTTTACTTAAGTGCTTGTTCTTCTACGGCGTCCTCGGCTTCTTCATAAGTCGCTACTGGAAGATGCTCCTCTACCGAATCGACCGCTATCGCGCGGCAAAGGCAATAGCCAGCAAAAGCTAACCAGCCGGTAGTGTGAATTCACAAAGTCGGCGTGCGCTTAAGTGCAGTCGCTCCTGCTTACCTCTATCATAATTAAATACATTCAACCATGACTTTCTGCAAAGGAACGGTTAGGGCGTCGCAATGCCTCGATTACCGCAAAAAACAAGAAGGCTACGAAGTCACTCATATCCTGAGTGGCCGCAAGTTTCTCATCAGCGACCCGGCAAAAAATATTCTGGAGCTGCTCGATGAGCCCAAAGACTACAGTCTGCTATCAGCAGAATTGTCTTACTTCTACGACGGAGAAGTGGTAGATGCCACCCTGAAAAAACTGCACCGCAACGGAATGCTGGTAGGCGAAAATGACGACGAAACCTTTCACCTGCGTAGCACCAACTTCCGCTTTTTCGGCGTAGAAGAATACCGACCGGGAAGAAGCGACCGCCGGCAGAGCGTGCTGGTGGGCGTCCCCTTCGGAGATGGGAATACCCTGGATCGCCAGTGTGCCGACTTTCCCGCGGCAGCCCGTCGGTACTGCCAAAACTACCTGGCTAATCTCCACCAGCGGATCAACAAAATTGATTTCCGCTTCCTGGGGGGGGCTGACGCCGCTTATGAAGGCGTACGTAGCGCATTCTCCGCCGGAGACATCGTGGACGCCGGAGATCTTTATGTGCATAATACCGAATTCTCAACCTCGGTGTACAACAAGATCGAGCGGCTTACCCATGACATTAGTACCGCGGGAGACGTCCCCATCCTGCTGGGTGGCGATCACTCCATCAGTTTCCCGGCCATTAAAGGCGTCGCGGAACGGCACGAGCAGCTGCAAGTCGTCCAGTTCGACGCCCATGTTGATACCTACGCCAACCGGATTGGTAACATTTATACTTCCAACAACCGGGCCCCGCACCACCACGGCAACTTCCTGAGTCGGGTGCTGGAGTTGCCTAATATCGCGGGCGTATACCAGTACGGCATCCGCGGCTGCTTCAATATGCTTAGCCGTACCGATGAGCGCTGTTCCATTTACTGGGCCCACGAGCTGGATGACCTGCTGGCCGAAACGGTTCCGTCTCCATTACTGCAGGGAGTGCCAGTGTACCTGACGTTCGATATCGACTTCTTCGATCCCTCCATCGCTCCCGGAACGGCAACGCCAGTGGCCGGAGGCGCTTCCTACCGGCAGGGTATGGAATTGCTACGCAAAGTACTGACCAACCACCGGGTCGTAGGCGTAGACCTGGTTGAAGTAAACCCGCACCGCGACCAGGCCGAGCAGACCATGCAGCTGGCCGTTTCCACCCTCCTCAACATTATTAACCAAGTAAATTCCAAACGTGATGAATAAGCAGAACTACCATGATGTCGTGAAGAAAATGGTTCAGGGCATCGACGCTACGCTGGACAAGTCCGTAGTCGGAGACTACAACTACCGTTTGGCGCTTGAATGTAAAGCCAATATCCAGCGTTTCCTGCCGGGAACCGACATCGACCACGAGGCTTTCTTTCGCGACGCCCTCATCAACCGCGACTGGGCGGTAACCGACGAAGACCACGATTACATCCTCGAAGACACCGAGATCAGGGGCGATGAAACTTTCCTTCAGCCCGGAGCGGGGCCCGTTATTTTCTGCACTTTTCACCTGGGGTCTTACCGACTCCTCAACTTTCTGCTCGCGCGCAGGGGGGTGGATTTCAGCTTAGTGATCGACGATACCGCCGTGACCCTGCAAGCCGGGAAATTTAAGAACATGTTTGAGAAGATCGAGCGGAGTTCTGAGTTTCCCGGGAAGTTCAGCATTCTGAACGCCGAGAAACAGAACATCGGGATCAACATGATTCGTACGTTGCGGAGTAATGGTAGCCTGGTACTGTACCTCGACGGCAACAGTGGGGTGGGGGGCATGGAACGCCGCGATGAGAAATTACTCAGCGTCAAATTCCTCGGGGGGCGTATCCTGGCCCGTAAAGGAATCAGCTACATCAGCTACCGGACCAAGATCCCCATTGTACCCGTGTACAGCTTTCGTGAGGGTACTCATAACGTGATGGAAGTACTGCCGGCTATTTATCCGGATGCGGCTCAGGCCTCCGACGATTACTGCCAGGCAACGACCCAAGTGCTTTATGATCACCTTGCCCAGCACCTGCGTTCGCGCCCAACTCAATGGGAAGGATGGCTCTACATGCAGAAATTCGCCGACTTCGATCAGGCCCCCGAAGTTAAGGACCTCCCAACGACGGATGAACTGAGTTTCAATCAGCAACGCTTCGATATATATCAAAGCAGCGACGAAAAAGGGGTGCTATTTGACCGGCATAACTACAGCTACTTCCCCATTTCAAAAGGTCTTTACAAGGTGCTTGATCACACCATAAAAGAGGGCCGCCTTCATTACCAAATCAAAACTAATCTGCTCAATGATTTGTACCGCCGCTCGGTCCTCATTGCTGCCTAAACCCTACCATCATGAAAAACTTTTCTAATCAATTCTATATCCTGGTGGCGGCCCTGTCGTTATCTTTTTCCGCCCTTGGTCAGGCCGTAAAAGTCAGCGGCACGCTAACCGACGCCGCTGGCAGCCCGCTTGAAATCGCCAATGTGCTCCTGCTCAACGAGGCCGGCGAACTGGTAACCGGCGAATTCGTCTATGACGGTGCCTATGCTTTTAATGCACCGGCTTCCGGAAACTACGAACTGCGCTTCACGGCCATCGGCTATACCGACGGCGGCATGCCACTGGTCATTCCCGCTGGTGTAAACAGCCACGAAATCCCGACCTTCAGTATCGAAACCGCCGGTATCAACATGGCCACGGTGGAGGTGACCGCGCTGCGCAAGCCCTTTTTCGAAAATCAGGGCGGAAAGCTGATCGTAAACGTAGCCGAAAGCCAGTTGGCCGCCGGCTCCACCGTTCAGGAATTACTTTCAAAGACGCCCACCGTACAGGCCGGTGAGGAAGGTGGCGTTTCCGTATTCGGCAAGGGCAAAGCCATCGTACTGCTCGACGGTCGGCGCGTAACTGGTGATGAACTGAGTTCCCTACCCGCCGAAGACATCGAGAAGATCGAAGTGATCGCTAACCCCTCGGCACGCTACGAGGCAACCGGCCGGGCCGTGATCAACGTGATCTCCAAAAAGAATCGCCGACAGGGAGCCTTTCTTAACTTTCTATCTGCTCAGAAGATAGGACGTCATTGGCGTACTTCTAATGGCGGCCAGGCAAGCTTCCGCAACGAGAAAATTAACCTGGATGGTGCTTATTACTACCATCCCTATAAAAAAGAGTACACCGATGAGTATGAGCGCGACCAGGGCGACGTATTTCTGAGCCAGCGTATCGACCGCCTGCGCGACCGATATCGGATGCACACCTACCGGGTGTTGCTCGATTATAACATCGGCCCCGAATCGGGCGTAGGCTTGCAGTACCGCGGCAACGTCCTCGGAGATCGCACCCAGGTGAACAACGTCAACCAAATAACCGGAGCCGGCGACCTGACGGGCATCCTCAATACCTCCAACGGCCAGCAAAACAACGCCCGGAATTCCCTAACCCTTAACTACTGGAAAAACTTCGGAGATGAGGGACGAAAGCTGGTGTTTTTTGCCGACGTGACGAACTACGATGGCAATGCATCGGAGAAGTTCGATGAGCGCTTTCAGTTGCGAAACGGCGCCGAGGAAAGGAGGTTGCGCACCAGTACTACCGCAAACGCGATCACCATCAGTACCGCCCAGGTCGACTACGAACTGCCGGTACACGAGAAAAAAGGACTGCTGACCACCGGTCTGCGTGGAACTTCGATCAACAGCAAAAGCTCGCTACTTTTTGAGGAGATGGTGGGCAACGAAATGGTCGAAGATGATAACCTTTCCAATGAGTACGCTTACCTGGAAAGCATTGGTGCCGCTTACGTAGACTACGAAGACGCCTTTGGTAAACTTAAAGTCAACGCCGGCCTGCGCGCCGAGCATACCCTGGCCAACGGCGAAAGCCGCGCCGCCGACGGCGTCGTCATCGAACGGGATTACCTCAGTCTTTTTCCCAGCGTTGGCGTGGCTTACCCCCTGGCCGAACAGTTGGAGATGAGCCTGAAGTATGGCAAACGCATCGAACGACCCAGTTTTCAGGACATGGACCCGTTTCTGGTCTACATCGATAGTCTTTCGTACTCCCAGGGCAATCCGGCCCTGCGCCCGGCCTTCGTCAGTAGCCTCGATTATAGTCTTACTTACCGCCAGTTCGCCTCTTTTAATATAGGTTACCAGGTCGTAAACGATGCCTTGTTTCAGTTCGTAGAGCCCATCCCCGGTCAGGAAGGCGGCGCGCGTCTCTCAATGCGTAATCTCGATCAGGTCCGGACTTTCAGCTTGGGGCTTACCCTGCCCTACCAAACCAAGAAATGGACGACGGTCAACAACTTCGGCATGAAGTGGAATGAGGTCGCCATCACCCTCGACGGGGAGCAGGTAGAGTTCAACCGTCCGCTCTGGTACGCAGCCTTTTACAACTCGTTGAAGATCGGTAAAGGGTTTGCCGTGGAAGCCACCGTGCAGTACAACAGCTCGGGCCAGCAGGGCATCTTCACTTTCAACCCCATGCTGAAGACCAACGTAGCGATCAGTAAAAAACTATTGGATGATAAGCTGACGCTGACGCTTTCCGCCAACGACTTATTTGACATAGAACGCCAGGGGACCCGGCTCAACATCGCGGGCCTGAACGTCACTACCGAGTCTTTTTACGACGCACACTGGATTCAGTTCGTTGCCCGCTACCGCATCGGCGTCAGTAAGAACAGTCGGGTGGATCGCTCCATCGGCAGCGAGAACCTTAACCGCATCAAATAATCACCCTCCCGGCAACGGAAAAACAGACGCCATGATACTCGTTCTTTCTTACCACAAATTCGAACAAGGAACCGATCCGGTAGTCGATTGGCTCATTCGTTATGATGCGCCCTTCATACGGCTCGATTTAAAGAGTCTGCTGGAAGGTGAAACAAGTATGCATTTTCAGGACGATGGCCGCATCATCGTCAACGGCTACGATCTGCAGGATGAGATAAAGGTTGTCTTTTACCGCCGCTTTATGCATACCGCGCCGTTGCGGAACTGCCGGGAAGCACCACATCACCGGGAGCAACTGAAAGATGATCTCGACCGGGAAGCGGGAGATGTTTTCCAGGAAATATTTCGCCGCCTCGACCACGCGCTCTGGTTGCCCGACTACATGCCTACCGAACGGGCCAACAATAAACTTCACATGGCGGCCCTGGCGCGTCGTGCGGGGCTGAAGGTTCCCTCCACCCTCGTTTGTAATCGAAAGAAAGACCTCCTGGCGTTTCACGACCGCACCCCCACCGGTCTGGTTTGTAAACCCGTCAACTTCTGTGGTTACTATTTTCAGGATGAATACGCCTACACGGCTTATACCACCCTCGTAGACGAAGCCTTCCTGGCGGATATTCCCGAGCGTTTCTTTCCCACGCTCTTCCAGGCCGTGGTAGAGCGCGACTTTGAACTGCGAATATTCTACCTCGAAGGAGCATTTTTCCCCGCCGCCATCTACGCCAACGATTACGGCGAAGACCTGGCGGACGTAAAGCTGATCGCCGAGCAGGATACCACGCACAACCTGCCCTATAAATTGCCCGTGGAACTAACGGAAAAGCTGCACGCCTTTATGCAACTCGCCGGGCTCTCTACGGGATCCATCGACGTGCTACGGGACCTCGACGGCACCTACCAATTCATCGAAGTAAACCCCGTGGGGCAATACCTCGCTCCCGGGCGGAAGTGTAATTATTACATCGAAAAAAAAATCGCTCAATGGCTAATTCAAAAAAACAAACAAGCGAACGGCTCCCCGAAGCCTTTCCCCCCCAAGCCTACCAGGATCTCCCGCTCACTTACCGCCACCTGAAAGGAACGCATCGAAGCAAAAACCGGGAGCTGACCAACGGGCAACGATTCAGTACTTCTACCCGCCACGGAGCGGGACAGTACCTGACGACGTCGCTCTATAAGCCACTCTCAAATCTGGAACCGCCAAAACTGGCCCAAAACAAAAACCATGAACTTACCGAATGACTGGCTTAATCTCTACTTTACCCCTTTCTCGGATGTTGTTTTCGTCCGGGGAAAGGAAGATGCCGCGGCGTACGATTTCGGTCGCTTTGCGTTGCTGCCCGTGCCTCCGGTGCTTTGTGATGTGGTAGAAGCACTCGAAGAGGCTACCTGTGGCGAGTTCGTCGCTTCTTTGCCCGAAGACCAGCAAGGCCTGGTAGCACCCTACGTGGCTTTCCTGCTCCGAAATGACTTTGGGACCCTGCGAAAAGATCGAGTAGCCTTCCGGCCGCTGAGCAGGGAATGGGACCAGAGCAATGAACTGCTGAGTGCACAGTTAGAACTCAGCAAACATTCCGACTTTGATCCTCACGCCGTTTTGCGGCAAATCACGGACCGTGATTGCTTTCAGTTGGAAATCCGCCTGGCGGATAACTGGACGAGCATTGGAGCCGTCGAAAAGCTACTCGAAGGAATTCGGGGCTCCACCCTCCGCGCCGTGAATGTTTACCTGGCGAGTGTTGCCGGATGGACAAAACCGGAAGCCGAGGAACTCTTCGAACGGCACAACAAACTACTACACCTGCTCGGCTACGGTGCAACGGTGGCAGTAGAAAAAGCCTACCGCCCGGGGGTATTGAAACTCACCACTGATTCGCAGTCCGAAGGAGCGGCTGACCGGAACCATTACCAAGGGCGCTATATCGTTAACTACCATTATTTTACCGAAGCCCAGCAATTCAACCCCCTATTGAACCGTCGGGTCAGCGTATCCGAATTCGGATATTGGAAAAATGATTTGTCGTACGAACACACCTTCGGTCACGTAGCGGAACGGCCACTGACGGAGGTCTTGAGTGACCCTGACTTCACTGCCCTCTGGCGGGTTAACGCTGATCGCATTACTGATTTGAAGGACTCTGCGCGTCGCTATGCCGTATGGCCGGCCGCGCCGTTAATCCCCATCGCCGACGGATCCGGACTTTATACTTTTTCTAACTCACACTCTTAATAAAGCACTATGCGAAATATATTCAATCAGCAGTTATCCAACCTAGTGAATGCCGAAATCGTCTTTGGCTCTCCCCGGCGTGATTGCCGCAACCTCGGCATCTGCAAAATCAAGACTTCCGATCCTGACGGGAATGAAGAATATAAGAACTCTTGCCTCTCCGCCCGCGCTAACATCCTGGTTGACACGCACGGTCGCTTACTCGTGCTCTTCCCGAAAGAAGGCATCAGTGAAGCGGTAGCGGCGACAAACTTCCGCAACGATAGCTTCAGGGTAGAGGACGCATACACCCTTACTCCCCGATTGTGCCGTTTACTCGGCTACCCAGGCGGGCGACTTACAATAACCCCCGGCAACTTCCCCGTAATAATGCTGCGGGAAGGATACCTGCTCTCTCTGCCGCTGCTGGCCGTTAGCGCTCCGGCGTACGGAAGGGAAGAAGTTTTCACTCGAATGCTTGAGGAGGCCATTGCCTGATCACCGATATTCGGTGAATATTGCGACGATAACCTTTGTGCTTTGGGCGCAAACGCTTCGGGGCGCGGCCGCAGGTGCAAAGTGAAACGCTTGAAAAGCAATGTTTTTTCCGAACCCTTTTTTGCACCTGCGGCCCCGCCCTCTAAGGGTGCCTTGGCGTTGTCGTATTTCCCCGCCCGATAGACGGGTAAAGCAGGGGCTGACACCCGACCTCCCCGGTGGATATTTTCAAAGGCCACGTCTACCGCGGAAAGAGAAAGATTCTTATGCTCCGGGCACTGCTCTTTTAAAAAGCCTTCCACGGCACCCGCGGTCCCGCCCAAAAAAAGTAAGCCCGGCGTAAAAAAACACCCCCCTTCAACCCAAAGTCCCTTCCTGAGGTTATAGTGTAAATCAAAATATATCCACCTCATGGGCGCTGACTTCCAAATGAATACCCAGTTTTCCGCCGGTGTGCAGGCGATGCTTCCGATGCTTTACGCCGCCTGGGCGGATCGTCACCTGAACCTGAAGGAGATCAACGCCCTGCGCAAGCGCGCCAACGACCTGCCTTTCCTGACCGCCAACGATAAGAAGACCCTGCTCGCCTGGTCCGACCCCGCCCGCCCCCCCGAGCGCGAGGTGTTTCAGCAGTGGCAGACCCTGGGCCGCAACGCCGCCGACAAACTGCCCGCCGACCGCAAGGCCAGCCTCGCCGAACTCAGCGCCATCATCGGCCACGCCGCCGAGGGCAACGCCGCCGATCGGCAGGCCTTCTGGTCCGGACAGATCGCCGCTCTGACGGACATCGAAACCGGCCTCGGTCATATTGCCGAAACCACCTACCGGGGCCTCTTCCCCCGCTACGATGAGCGTGAAAAACTGATCGAAGCTGTGGAGGACGCCAGCGTCGACCCCGCCGCCCTCCAGGCCGTGCTCGACGGTGAACACGCCCCGATGATCGCCAGGGTGAAGGAGATCCTGAGCCGCCCGAGCTTCGAGCGAACCACGCTCCGCATCAAGGAAGACTACCGCAATCAGGTGATGGGGTGGTGCAAGGAACTCGCCGAAGAAGGCATCGGTGCGCTGGCCTTCCCCGAGGAATACGGGGGCCAGGACGACATGGGCGCCTACTCCGCCGCCTTTGAAACCATCGCCTACCACGACCTGAGCCTGACCATCAAGTTCGGGGTCCAGTTCGGCCTCTGGGGCGGCGCGGTGGCCAATCTCGGCACCAAACGCCACCACGATAAATACCTGCGGCAAACCGGCACGCTGCAAATCCCCGGCTGCTTCGCCATGACGGAAACCGGCCACGGCTCCAACGTGCGTGGCCTGGAGACCACCGCCGTGTACGACCACGAAACGCGCGAGCTGATCGTGCACAGCCCCAGCCTCGGCGCGGGTAAGGAATACATCGGTAACGCCATGCACAGCAAACTGGCGGCGGTGTTCTGCCAGCTCGTCGTGGGCGGCGAGAGCAAGGGCGTACACGCCGTCGTTGTCCCGATCCGCAACGAAAAGCACGAAACTTTGCCCGGTATCCGCGTAGAGGACAACGGCTACAAACTTGGCCTCAACGGGGTGGATAACGGGCGGCTCTGGTTCACCCGCGTCCGCGTTCCCGTGGAGAACCTGCTGGACAAATTCGGTGGCATCACCGACGCGGGGGTGTACGCATCGGCCATCGAGAATCCGAGCCGCCGCTTCTTCACCATGCTCGGTACGCTGGTGGGCGGCCGCGTTTGCGTACCCCGTGCCGGCATGAGCGCGGCCAAGTCGGCCCTGGCCATCGCGGTGCGCTACGGCCTGCGCCGCCGCCAGTTCGCCGCCGACCCGCTCAAGGCCGAGACGATCATCATGGACTACCCCAACCAGCAGCGCCGCCTGATGCCGCTGGTGGCCAAGGCGTACGCCGTTCAGTTCGGCCTCGATTATCTGCTGGAGCGATACATCGATCGCAGCGAGAAAGACATGCGCGAGATCGAGGCGATGGCCGCCGGGCTAAAGTCTTATGCTACCTGGTTTGCCACCGCCGCCATCCAGGAGTGCCGCGAGGCGACCGGCGGTAAGGGCTACCTGGCCGAAAACCGCTTTGCCGACCTCAAGGCCGATACCGACATCTTTACCACCTTTGAGGGCGATAACAACGTGCTGATGCAGCTGGTGGCCAAGTCGTTGCTGACGGAATTCAGCAAAGCGTTCAAGGAAGACGGCAACTTCGCGATGCTGAAGTTCATCAGCCGCCGGGCCACGACCATCGTGACGGAGCAGAACCCCTACACCATCCGCCAGACGGACCGGGCGCACCTCACGGCCCGATCATTTTATCAGTCGGCTTTCGACTTTCGCGCGCGCCGCCTCACCAGTACACTGGCGCAACGCTTGCGGGCTTACGTGAAGGGCGGAAAGTCTTCCCACGAAGCCAGCCTTTTGTGCCAGACGCACATGATCGAGGCCGCCGAAGCATACGTGGAGGCACTTTGTCTGGAGCACTCGCTCCGACGGGTCGATGCGCTGGAAAACGATCACCCCGCCAAGGCCGTGCTGAAGAAAACGATCCAGCTTTACGCGTTGCACACCATCGAGGGGCACAACGGCTGGTACCTCGAAAGCGACTACATCGCCGGCGTGAAGTCGAAGGCGATCCGAAAGGCGGTGGACGTATTGTGCGCGGAACTGCGCCAGGAGGCCGGGGCGCTGGTAAACGGGTTCGGTATTCCGGATGAACTGCTGGGCGCGCCGATTGCGTTGTAGCAGCGATCTTTACGTCTCTCAGGCGCGGACGCAGGTGCCGGGGAATGGTTACGTGGCCAAGTTGTCCGTTGGCGCAAGTCGCTCCCTGATCCCGAAGACAGCCTGAACCTATCGGTACGGATTCAGCCACGCGGTCTTTTTAATAAAATCAATTTTTTTTTGATTGCCTCGTCACAAATCTGATCGGTCGGCAAATAGGTAGGCAAATCAAAAACAACTGCCTTATGCTTATTCTTCGTTTTTCTATTTACCTGACTCTTCCCCTGGCATTGTGCCTTACATCCTGTACGGGAGACAATTCCGAAAACATCCTTACCGAGATGGACGAGGTTGTGCCACAGGAGTCTTTCATAACTTTTCGGGGCGCCAGCAGCGCTACTTCTGAAGGTCTTGGGTTCGTTTGCTCAGAAAACGACCTTACCACCGAGGCGGTCATCGCGGGCGATGAGTTGTCGGGAAGTACCTTCGTACTTGAACGGAAAACTTTTCCTGGCGGAGTAGATGACAACTTGATTACCCTACTGATCGAAGAAATTTCCACTTCGGAAAACGGGGATACTGCGTTTCTCTCCACAAATTACGCCTTTTGCGTCGATTGTCTCACCTCATTTGAAAACACGGGAAGTACTATGGAAGGTGAATTTACCGGAGAGTTTTTTCAAACCGATCTGGACGGAAATGATTCGCCGTATGGTGAAATATCCGGCTCTTTCAATGTTCTTATTGATACTTCTTTCCCCTGGTGTCAGTAAATCTTTCTAAACATATTCAGGGTGGAGATGCCCTAATAATTACTGATTGCCGTGCCGGCCGGGAAACCGGCTGGCGCGGCTTGTATGATGCCTACGGTGGGTACGTCTTTACCATTTGCCGGCGATATGGGATAAAGGAGGCGGATGAAAGTGACGTGGTTCAGGAAATATTTGCCCGAGTATTCAGGGCTTTTAACGGTTTCAACGGGGAAACGGAGGCGCTCAAGCCCTGGCTGCGGGGAATTGCGGTTAATGTTTGTCTGCAGTACTTCCGCACGCGCCGGCGCGGGCTGATAGATTACCGGGATGAATTGCCGATAAGCGGAAAGTCTCAGCCGAACACAGCGCTTAACGATATGGCCGTGGATGATATTCTGGGGCTCATCTCTCAGCTACCCGACCTTCACCGCTGCGTATTTAATATGGTTATTATAGATGGTCGTAACTATGCCGATGTAGCTAAACATCTGGGCATCAGTGAGGCCAATTCCCGGCAGTACCTCAGCCGGGCGCGTAAGCTACTCCGCGAAAAAATTTCAGAGCTTCAAAAAATCACACCTCTGGTATGAAAAACAATAATGATACACCAGACTGGGTAAAACGCATTAACGGAAACAACCCGGCTCCGCCAACCGGTAAGGACTGGCAGGCAATGCGAGCGGGCATCTTTGAAAAGATGAACGCACCCCAGGCAAACCACCCGGTAAAAACAGCAGAAGGCGTGTCGAAACGACTTAAATGGGTGGCCCTGTCGCTCCTCTTGTGCATCTGTTCAGGCTTTTTTATTTATACCGTAATAGAAAAATACGAAAAACGCATATCCCCTGAAAGTGACGAATTGGTCATTGAAAAAATCGCTGAAAACAGTACGGAACCTCTGGATACGAGGTATTCAAAAGAGAAAATCACAGCAGCAAATAAACTTGAAAAAGCACGCGATACTGGTGCCGCCTCCTTGCCGGAGAGTGAGAAATCCATGGTTCATACTCAAAAAAACAAGTCGGACGGCAAGGCCGTTACCCGGAAACTGCCCGCAAACGTTCCGAACGATGCCGGAGATGTCTCTAGGTCGGAAGTTGTTGCTCGCCAGGAATCAAAGACCGATGAACGGAGGGGAAGTTTCAGTGAAACCGGTAATCCTGAAAATGAAGTGGAAACCAGTTCGGGATCACCAGAAGTAAATGACGGGTACTTCGTGCGGGCTGTTGAAATATTGCCAAGCCTTCAGTTACCGAAGCTTATCTCGAAAGGGAAGTCGGCTTTTACCGAAAAAACACCTTTCGCTTTGCCCCCCGTTTTTTCACCGGTCGACGGCAACAGTTTGGTTGTTTACGGTGGCATGGTACTTGAAAATAATTTTGCGCCCGCTCAACAGGCGCTGGGAGGTATTATCGCCGGCGTGGATGGATTTCACCGTTTGAATACCCGCTGGGATATTGGCGCTGGCCTGAGTGTTGAACGTGTATACCATCGAATCGATCATTCCAGTATTACCAGATCATACGATACCACTTTACAGAACGCCCCACTGCACATAGAACCGGTTACCGGCGAGATCACCCTGGGGATGGTTACGACCGAGGCTCGCGATATTTCCACGATACGTCATTACAATATGCGCGACCGGGTGGCGCTGAATTTGATGATGAGGTACCGGACATCCGTAGGTCGGTTTTCCATTGCGGTCAGTGGAGGACCACGATTAGCCCTTGAGGTAAAGGCGCAAGGCCGGGAAGTGACGTCTGAAGGGGGCGTAAGAACTCTGCTTGCCCGACCGGGTCTCCGTACCGGATTTGCCGGGGGGGTAGCGTTAGACTACTCTTTGGGCACCTGGCACCTGAGAGCCGCGATGATCGGCAGGAAAAATTTTGGAAGCCCCGAACAAGCACTGGTTACTACATTTGGAGTGGTTCAGGTTTTCTAGGCTTGACTTTAGCCTTTTGAGCGTGGCTTGATAGTTTAAAGAAACTCCGATGTGAAGTACCTTGCAGGTATCTAACAACCACAAATATGCTTCGTTTACCACCGGAGTTTCAGCCGGCAATATCCGTATTTTCTACGGCTTTCAGTTCCAGAGTATGAGCTAAGGCTATTGTACTTATTCTGGGAGCGATCTGTTGTCCTGGCAGTCGGACGGTAGGCAACATATTGCGAGCGGCCGGACTGGGTTCAGATAAACGATTCCATAAGTACCATCGCTTTCCGAGTCAGAACAAATGGCCAGCCCTGAAGCTATCGCAGATGCTATTGAGTTGCTTAGTCAATACTTTTCCAGGTGCCGATTCAGTCCTCGTCTTCGGTATTGATGAGACGGTGGAACGAAGATGGGGCCCTAAGATCACTAAGCGAGCCATCTATCGGGATGCGGTTCGTTCCTCGGCTTCTCACTTCGTAAAATGTAGCGGTCTGAGGTGGATGTCCTTGATGCTACTTACTCCTTTGCCCTGGTTGAAAAGCGGATCGTGGGCACTGCCCGTATTGACGGCCTTATGTCCCTCCCAACGATACCGGGATAAGCGGGAGGAGCCCCGCGCTCATAAGTCGCTGATGGACTGGGCCGGCCAAATTCTGATTTAACTGGCCCGTTACGTCAAGACGCTTAACCGTCCGGTTTACTTGGTTGGGGATGGCACTTACGCTACTTACGAACTGATGGGTAAGGCTAAAAAAATTAATGTCGGACTCATCGTACGTATGCGAATGGATGCCCGGCTATTCCACTTTCCTACCCCTCCCGCCCCGGGGCAACGGGGACGCAAACCCAAGATCGGAGCACGTATCCTGGGTATGGTTAAACGGCTCACCGATGGACGCGTGAAATGGACTGAGGGTGTCTTCACGGAGTGGTATGGCAAGAAGAATAAGAAAATGCTCATCACCTCGGGCAAGGCGATCTGGTCAAGAAATAAGGATCAGAAGGTTGAACTACATCGGGTACTCATCAAAGACCCACAGGGCAAGATGGAGCCCGTCCTAATCGCTTGTAGTGATTTGACGGCTTCGCCGGTGGATATTGTTCGCTACTTCGTTCGGCGCTGGCAAGTGGAGGTCACCTTTGCCGAGCTACGCCGCCATTTGGGAGTTGAGACGCAACGCCGGTGGTCCGATCTGGCCATCGAACGATCGACCCCGCTTCTGATGAAGATCAAATCAGTCATTTGCTTACTCGCCTTACCGCTCTATGAGGACGACAAAATAGCGATCAGGACGGCGGCGTGGTACCCAAAATCGCATTTTACCTTTTCGGACATTCATGCGGCTGTACGTCAACGAATATGGGCCGTCAGTGAATTTTCAACATCTTGTTCCAGACGCAAGGTTAATAATTTAAAAGCCAAAATCCGCTATCTTGAGGCTTTGCTGACCGAAGCCGCCGCCTGACTGGTGACGAAAAGGCTAAAGTCAAGTTTAGAGACCCGATACTGACGATATACGCCCTTGATCGAACCCGTAGCTTGATACGACTTGAGTAGTTTTATAATCTGATCCATACGCTTGTATTTTTACATCTTAGACTATATTGACGAACAGTAAAGGTGGTCATGATCAAGCGTAAGTCTCCGCAATCACCGAGGGGGGGCAGTGAGCCGGAACGTTTTCCACACCTAAGGGTTTGTGAACCGGAATTAGGGGGTCAGTGCTTCCGGAATATGCACCATACATCTCACCGAATTGCCGCCAATCCCGTCGGTTCCCCGACGGCATAACAACTTAGACATCCGACGAGCCTTATTGGTTACCGTAAAAGATGTAACGAGGTAAAAGCGCGTAAGACCATTGAAGTACTGAAAGTAAGCGGAGGAAAGAACTATCGCGAACAATACTGAACCGGTATTCTACGAAGCCCTACGGAAAATGGCCACGGAGCACCTGGAGGTTAATATGCGCGATAAGCAGGAGTTCGTCCAGCAAAAGAATCGTTTTATGGAGTGTAAGTGACAAAAAAAGTGCCACGCTCCCAACCCAGCTCAAAGAGAAGAAATTATTTCTTTCCTCCGTAAGCCCAGGTCAGGACCGTGACACGTTAAAACAGACACTAATGCAGTCCCTAATACTGCATATGGTGCAAAACACTATGAAATAACACTATGAACAACACTTTAATTGAGAGACATTGAACAACACTTTAGTCGTAAAAAGCAACTTCTTTAAGCTGCATAACTGAATTTTAATATGGTGCTTTTCTAAATCGGTAAGTCAAAGATAAGGAGAGAATTAGATAAAACCGCATCAAAAAACAAGGGTCTGTTACTACGTTTTTCGGACATCTTGCATGGCGATATTGACCTAAGTCCTTGATTATCATCGAATTGAACTTTAAATATTCATGAACCAAATCATGATCATTTTACTTACTCAGTACTTCAAATCGCATTTTTGTCGTGCTACCGCCTTATTTTCTTAAAAAATGCTGGTGGTACGTAAAGTCTTTGGAAGCGTTCTTCTCCATCCTTGATGTAAAGGTAAGGTGGCCAAAAGGAAATTTTTGCATCAAAAAACAGGGGCCTGTTAGCATGAAAAACACACACTTCTGAAGTAAAATTTCACATAAAAATCTGACTATCAGATACTTGTCATTTATATATCGAACGTAAAAATCATGGTATCTTTGCCAGCATGATACTTTTAATCGAACTGGATGCCTGCTGTTCTTCAAAATGGGTCAACAAAATTTTGCGGGAGGAGGACAAAGACGGCAAAGAAAAGAGTCTAATCAGGAGGCTATATAATCTTGTCCATGCAAAAAAATATTCTGAGAATGAAATAGTGAAAAAACTTTATGGTTTTAAAAAGACTTCCAGTCATGGTCCTTTTCGAACGCTTAAAACTAGACTAAGACACGTATTGGTTGAAGCCTTCGTGCTTCAAGAATTCAGAACTCCTACCTATAAATCTTATGACGATGCCTATCGGAATGGGTATAAGCAACTTGATGTAGTGAGACTTTTAATGGGTAGCAAAGCTTACAGTGCAGCTCGCGAAATAGCAATTCACACCTTCAAGAGCGTTAAAGAATATGAAATCATTCCTTTAAATCAAGGGCTATCAGATTTAATCGCCTCCATGTATTTGGGCGTTCAATACAATGAAGAACTCTACCTCAAATACAGTGAAATTTGTAGATACTACAGTCGGGCCAATTATGATTTAAGTATAGTTCTGGATATGTACAGAGATGTTCGTAATAGTATGTATGCAAAAAAGGAATCTCCAGTGTTTACCGGACAAAAAGCTGGAAGATATATTAAGGAATGTAATGATATTTGTAAGCGCTATCCAACTGTTTCGCAAATCCAAGGAATGCTGGCCGTTACAGAGATGACCGGATGTATGCTGAGGGGAGAATATCAAGAGGCTATAAATGCGTCCTTACGAGGCAGCTACGTACTGACTAAATGCACGGGGGTTAGTCAGTCCGTGCTCAGTATGCTGGCATTAAACAGAGTAGAGTGCACAATAAAACTTAATAATTTTGAACTAGGCAAAGAACAAATTCAAGTTGCAAAACGAGAAATACTTGAAAACCCTATAAACGATTTAGCTCTTTCAGATTACGCAGTTTCTCTTGGTTTGAGGACTGGAAATTACGAGTTTGCGTACAGAGAATTTGTAAAAGTAAATCAGCGTAGAATAAAACGCTTTTTAACGCCCATATCGCAAGAACGTTGGGTCATTTTAGAAGCATGTATAAACCTCCTTGTGGCAGCAAAAAAAATATCTCCACAGCCCGATTGGCCTAATTTAAGGGCATTTCGCGCGGCAGGTTTTGTTAATAAAGTATTCGTCGCCACCAAAAACAAAAAAGGAGAAAATATTCAAGTGTTAATTTTTCAAACACTTTTCTCCATTATTAAAAAAAAATATGATTCAGCCATTGACCGTACTTCAGGTCTTGAGGCATATTGCAATCGATACCTTAAAGACGATGAAAATTTAAGGAATAACTGCTTCTTTAAGCTTTTACTTATAACGACTAAAGCAGGCTTTAATCGGAGAATTGTAGAACGAAAGAGTGAAGCGACGTTCAAGCGGTTAAGAGAAGCTACTGATAGATCCAAACTTAACAATACCGAACTCATACCTTACGAAGAGTTGTGGTATATCCTTTTAGATCATTTACCTTCATAAAGATGGTAGAGAAACAGCAGTTCTCACTACCGGCATTTAGAGCATAGTTAGTGATCTTCGCTGCATGAGCCATTCTAAAGATTCTATCCTTAGCGACTACTGCAGCTTTGACCACGTTTACCGTGAGGTCCTGTGTCCTCGTTTTAAGTCCCTAGATGACAACCGTGATTTTAGTCAAAGTCAGGCTTTGTCCGACTGCCTTAAAGCGGGCTTTAGCATCTTCTCACTTAAAGCCCCTTCGGTATACCAGTTCCGTAAAATGGCTCAGGTTGAGGAACAGAACCTGAGTACTGTTTACCGTATGGGGCCTATCCCCAGCTATAATGGACTACGCAAAGTGTTGGATGGTGTAGAGTCCAATGATCTGCGCATAGCCTTTAAGAGGTTAACTGCTCATTTCATGAAGGATTAAGAACTCAGAGCGCGTTACCAGGCTTGGCAAGGGTACTGTGTCGTAAGCCTTGAAGGGGTAGAACATTTCTGTTCAAAAACCGTATCCTGTCAACACTGTCTTAGTCGTAAACATCGGGATGGAAGCCAGTCGAACTACCACTGTATACTTAGCGCAGTTTTGGTTCATCCCGATCATTCAGAAGTTTTTCCGTTGGACCATGAACCCATCATCAACACTGATGGTCAGGTTGAGAATGACTGTGAACGTAACGCTGCCAAACGGCTATTCGATCATCTCGAAGTTGCTCATACTGAGATGAAAACGATATTTGTAATGGGCACCCTGTATGCTTGTGCACCCATTATTCGCCGCCTGGAGTCCGTCAATCACTGGACGTACGTCATTGGTACCAAAGAAGTTGGCAACGCTCATCTATTTGCCCGGTTCGATCGTCTCGACGAAAAAGGCAAAATAAAATGGATTGACGTTAAAGATGATCGAGGGCAGAAGTGGGAGGTGACCTACCGAAATGGATTGGATCTCAACGCATCTTCAAAAGAGGTAGTCGTCAGTATGCTTTACGCCAAAGGTAAAGACGCCATGGGTAAACAACTGGTGTTCTCTTACGTGTACGTGACTATCATTAAGTTGACAAAGAGTAATGCGGGGCGCATGCTCAGTATTGGCCGTAGCCAATGGAAAGTAGAAAACGAGACGTTCAACACACTGAAGAATCAGGGCTACAATTTTAACCATAACTACGGTCATGGAGGAAAGCACCTGTGCACCAACATGGCCTGTTTGATGATGATGGCCTTCTGGCTGGATCAACTGCAACAGGTCGCCAGCAAAACATTCACCGCTATACTCGCAAAACTTAAAACGAGGGTGAAGTTATGGGATGGTTTGCGCGCCGTTTTCAAACTCATTGAAGTCGACTCATTGAAGTCGACTCGATGAAGCAGCTTCATGAGAAGATCGCTGACATGTACTGCGTCAGGCTAATCTGACCGGTAGTGAGAACTTCTGGTGAATTACTTAATTCAAACCTTGAGATGGTTAGAGCATAATGTCAACCACAACAGTACCGTTAGCTACCTGTTCCACCCAGTTATGGATAGTACCGTAAGCGGCAATAATGAGATCAAATTGTTCGGTGGTAAGGCAGTTGAGAATAGTAGACATAATGGGTATATTGAAGAGGTGATGAATTATATGGGAGAAAAGGATGCGCGTCGGTGAAGGACGGCTTGCTTATAGGATGATGTCGTCAATCATGAAGAGCTGTGTTTGGGGTAGTTGAAAATTTTGCTGATGGCTGCGAACGAACGTTCGGAAGCTTACAGGATAATATCGTCGATCATAATGGGGGCATTTTAGCGGGTGAAGAGAAAGAGAGAAAAACATCGTCTCCAAATTTTCCGAAATGCCTCCGCTCGTGGCGGAAGGTTGCGGTGATATGGGTTAAGAAATTTTTCATCGTTTGTATTTCGTTTTTGTCTGCTGCAAATCTCAGGGAGATATGGTCGATTACCACAATCAAAAATCAAGGCATCGTTAGTACGTTTTTAGAGCTGGAAAAATTCAAATGCAGCTTAAAATACAGAAAGCCAGTAACTTGTGTTACTGGCTTTCGAGAGTTGTGTTAGCGTAAAACAAACAAAAACAGGGTGTAAAAAGGTAAAACTTACTCGTTTTCCCCCTCGTTTCGAGACCGGCCCGGCGCACCGAGGCGTTCGAAGGTGCTTTCCGGGCGGTTCGAAAAACGGCCTTTCCCCTCCTCCTGATCGGCCGCATCGTAGGCCTTTATGATCGATTTTACGAGGCGGTGACGCACCACGTCATCGGCCGTCAGGCGGATGGTGGCGATGCCCTTGATCGGGCCCAAAAGATTCACGGCGCGGCGCAGGCCCGACTGCTGGTTGCGCGGCAGGTCCACCTGGCTCAGGTCACCCGTAATGATTGCCTTCGCCGAGGGGCCCAGGCGGGTAAGAAACATCTTGATCTGGCTCGTCGTCGTATTCTGGGCCTCGTCCATGATCACGAAGCAGTTATCGAGCGTACGGCCGCGCATGTAAGCGAGGGGGGCGATCTCGATCGTCCGATCTTCGCGGAACTTGGCCTGTTTCTCGGCGGGGATCATGTCGTCGAGGGCGTCGTACAGCGGACGAAGGTAAGGGTCGATCTTGTCCTGCAGGTCACCGGGCAAAAATCCGAGGCTCTCGCCGGCCTCCACGGCGGGGCGGGTGAGGATGATCTTCTTCACCGCCTTGCTCTTCAGGGCGCGTACGGCCAGCGCCACCGCGGTGTAGGTCTTACCCGTTCCGGCGGGGCCGACGGCAAAAACGATGTCGTTCTTCGCCGCCGCTTCCACCATTTTAGCCTGGTTGGCGGTCCGGGCCTTGATGGGCTTACCGTTGCGGCCGTAAACGATGGTCTTATTCGCCGCGCCATTGCCGAGCTTGGTCACGAAAGGGTTTTCGCCGGCCAGGATGTCGTCGATCGTCTGGTTCGTCAGCGGGCGATCATCTTCCAGCAGCCGCATCATCAGCTCGAAGTGGTGTTTGATCTGCTGAGACTCGTGCTTATCGCCCGAGATCTTGACCTTGGTGCCCCGTTGGGTGATGGTGGTAGCCGGGTAAGCTTCCCTTACCTGGTTCAGTTTTTTATTGTTCTCGCCCAGCAGGGCTACGGGATCGACCCCGCTGATGGACAGTACGATTTCGCTCAAATGAAAATTAGTTTACATCGCCGCCTTTATTGACGACTGATGATCAGGTTCAGAACTACGACGAAGCGAATAAAGTTTCGGTCACTTTTCCGGTCCGGAGTCCTTCCCCCGGAAAGAATAACGAATTTTGGCCGTCCACGCAATTAATCGGCGGCTTTTGCCTGCTCATCCGCAGGAATTTCTCCTTGCACCTGCGGCCGCGCCATATTGGATAAATGGTTTTCAGCTTATCGGGCCGGGCAGTTCGACCGGCGCTGCCTTGCTGATCGATTGGCTGCCCACCTGACTAATGAACGGCGTATCTTAAAGACTACCCAACTACCGTACCTTCGCCCCACAACCCACCGCCCGTGCCCACCCCGCTGCTCACCCTCACCACCGATTTCGGCCGCGCCGATTTTCACCTCGCCCGCCTCAAGGCGCATCTTTTCGCCGCCCACGCCGAACTGCGCATCGTGGACGTCAGCCACGAAGTAACGACCTACGACATCGTACGCGCCGCCTTCATCTTCAACCGTGTCTGGCGGCACTATCCCGCGGGAACAATACACCTCATCAGCGTCAACGATTACTACCAACCCGGCGGACGCTTTCTGGCCATCCGCCACGAGCGGCAGCACTTCATCGGGCCGGATAACGGGGTCTTCAGCCTCATCTTCGGTAACATGCCGGTCGAAACTTTCGTCCTCGACGGCTACACGAAGGCCGATTCCCTCTCCACGATCTACGCCCGTGCCGTATCGCACATCGCCCGCGGCAAGCCCTTCCACGAGATCGGCCTGCCCGCCACGCGCATCTCCGAGCGGCTCGCCTTTCAGCCCGTCATCGGCCCCGATTACATCCGCGGCGCCGTCGTTTTCATCGACCGATTCGACAACGTGACCACCAACATCACCCGCGCACGCTACGAGGAAATCGGGCGCGGGCGCGGCTTCCGCCTGCTCATCAAACGCATGGAACCCATCGACGGGCTCAGCTTCCGCTACCACGACGTGCCGGAGGGCGAGCCCCTCTGCCGCTTCAATTCCGACGGGTTCCTGGAGGTGGCCGTCAATCTCGGGCGGGCGGCCACGCTGCTCGGCATCCAGGTGGAGGATATGGTGCAGGTGGAGTTTTATTAGTCAACATCCGAACCGGGCCTTCCCCTTGCCGGATTAATTGCTGGCGCGAACGCAGGATGCAGGGGAAGTTTTTGAATAGCAGTGCTTCCCGGCCATCACTCCATCAAGCCGTCGATAAAATTCCGAACGCCCTTCTCCTCCGCAAACTTGGCCGCGTTAACTGTAGCCGATTCTCCCTTCGGAATCGACAGCGATCGCCACGCCGCACCCTTCATTTGTTTGCCCAGCAGCACGATTTGCCCGACGTGGTAGGCATAGTGTGCCAGCTGCCGGTTGAGCGCCTCGGCAACGGTATGACCTTCGTTGCGGATGTAGACGATGGTACCGAGTTGCTCCGCCTTCAGTCCGTTGACGGCCGCCTCCAGTACCGCCCAGCTTTCCGCCCAGGCGGTTTCCAGCCCCGCCCGGTCGGCGAAGTCGGCAACGAACTCATCATCGCGGTTGCGCCAGGGCTTTTCCCCGTCGGTGTTGAGAAAGTTCGTCCAGCGGCTCTTCATATTACCGGCCAGGTGCTTGACGATGACGGCCACGGAGTTGGAGCCCGCGGCGTCGTCGCGGAACAATTCCTCGGCGGTGAGCTGGGCCATGGCGGCTTCCCCTAGGTGGCGGTAGTAAGCAAATTGCTTCTGGTACGAATTCAGCAGGGCAATCATCATTTTCTAAAGGTTTGGGCAATATCCGTACGAAGCCCGCTCTGAGCGCAGGCGGTGCGGACACGCTTCAACCGCGAGCGGTACGGGCGTTCTCCGGATGCCCGCATGATCAGGGTGACGCGGCGTCCGGTTAGATCATCGACACGTAATGCGGCAGCATTTCCAACCACAGCGGCCAGTCATGCTCCACGTCGCCCCGCACGTCGAGCCAGTGCGGGATGTTCTTCTTGCGCAGTATTTCGCTGAACTTCAGGTTCCCGTCCAGGCATATATCCCAGTTCGACGTACCGAGTACGATCTTCATGTTCCACAGGTGCCCGTTGTCGGCGTTGGGCATGAAGTCGATTGGGTTGTTGAAGTATACGTTGTCGTCGTAGTAACCGTGCATGAACGACTTGATGTCGAAGGCACCGCTGAGGCAGAACAGGTGGCTCACCATATCGGGATGACGGAAGGCGAAGTTGCTCGCGCTGAACCCCCCGAAACTGATGCCGCAGCAGGCGATCCGGTCGGTACCGGCGTTGTTACGGATCTGGGGGATCCACTCTTCGGCCAAAAAGCGATCGTACTGGATGTGGCGCAGTACGCGGTATTTGGGGTGAATGTCGGCATACCAGCTGGCATTATTGACGCTGTCCGGGCAGAAGACCTGCACGAATCCCCGCTCGATGAACCAGCGCAGCGACTCTACCATCCCCCGGTCTTTGGCTTCGTAATAGCTGCCGAGTGTAGTGGGGAAGATCACCAGCGGATATCCCCTCGTTCCGAAAACGAGGATCTTGACGTTGTGGCCGAGGTGATGACTGTAGAAATCGATGAGCGACTCGTGCATAAGTTATTGTGGTAAAAGTTATGGAGCGTAAATGATGGCGGGGCGAAATATTCCCGGGAGGGAATGATCCGCTGCGCAAAGTATCATTTTGTTTTTAAAAACGGGTAACCTTCCGGCACAGGTCCATTGCTTAACCGCCCGGGCAGAGTCATGTAGCATCTGACAATGCTGGTGTTCCGTTTCTGCCGGTTCGTATCTATCCGGAGAAAATCTCCGGCGGTTTATGCCGGCTGTCCCCGAAAGTTGTCCTACGACCCCAACTATCATCCTATCTTTGCTTTTATGTACCTGACCCGTTATTTCCGTCAACTGATCGGCAGCCTGATATCCCGCCGCGAACAGCTGCTGGTGCGCTCCTACCTGATGCCCAGCAAACACCTGGCGCGCGACGTGATGGTCGATGTATACCGGCCGGCCCTGCCCCCCTGGCGACTGCTGAAACTGGCCGTATTCAACGACGGGCAGGACCTGCTGAAGATGAACCTGAAGGAGCAACTTCAGGAAGCCTACCACAACAACACCCTCGAGCCCACCGTGGTGATCGGCATCCATGCCGCTGACCGGATGCGCGAGTTCGGAACCGTCGGCCAGCTCGATTACCAGGGGCGGGGAGACCAGGCGGGCGCTTACGAACAATTTCTGCTGGAAGAGTTGCTGCCTTGGGTGGAGAAGTACTACAATGTGTACCAATTGCCCGCCAAACGCGCCATCGCCGGTTTTAGCCTCGGTGGCCTCAGCGCCTTTGACGTCGCCTGGCGCAACCCCGGCGAATTCGGCGTCGGCGGCGTATTCAGCGGATCCCTCTGGTGGCGCTCGAAAGCCTTCCGCGCGGACAAGCCCGATGCCGACCTGATCGTGAAGAGCTACGTCGATCGCGCCAAAAAACTGCCCGCGGTGCGCTATTGGTTCATGGCCGGTACCAACGACGAGACCGAGGACCGCAACGGCAACGGTATCATCGACGCCATCGACGACACCCTGCAACTGATTTCCCTGCTGGCCGCCAGGGGCGGGAAAGAGGGAAAAGACTTCAGTTACCACGAAGTGAAAGACGGTAAGCACGAGCCGGAAACCTGGGGACGGGTAGTGATGGATTTTTTGCGGTGGGCTTAACTTTTACGCCGCACCGGTAGTTTATTTCTCATGCCCACCATCTTAGCCATAGAGTCCAGTTGTGACGACACCTCCGCCGCCGTCGTCGAAGACGGGCTTGTGCGGAGCAACGTCACCGCCGGCCAGGCCGTCCACGAGGAATTCGGCGGCGTGGTACCCGAACACGCCAGCCGGGCGCACCAGCGCAACATCGTTCCAACCGTTGCCGTCGCCCTGAGCCGGGCCGGTAAGGCAGCCGAAGACATCGATGCGGTGGCCTTCACGCGCGGCCCCGGCCTGATCGGTTCCCTGATGGTGGGCGTCAGCTTTGCTAAGGCCTTCGCTCTGGCCCGCAACCTGCCGCTGATCGAGGTCGATCACATGCAGGCCCACGTGCTGGCCCACTTCGCCGAAGTCGATCGCTCCGCTCATCCCGGCTTCCCGTTCCTCTGTCTGACGGTTTCCGGCGGGCACACCCAGCTGGTGGTCGTTCGTTCCGCCCTGGAGCAGGAGATCATCGGCCGCACCATCGACGATGCCGCCGGCGAAGCCTTCGACAAATCCGGCAAGATGCTCGGCCTTCCCTACCCGGCCGGCCCCGAGATCGATAAGCTCGCCCGGGGAGCAAAGCCAACCATCGTATTTGCAAAACCCGACCCCGGCGAACTCAACTTCAGCTTCAGCGGCCTGAAGACCAGCATCCTTTATACCCTCCAGAAAAAGATTAAGGAGAATCCCGATTACGTCAAAGACAACCTCGCCGACATCTGCGCCTCCATCCAGCATACCATCGTATACATCCTGCTCCGCAAACTGACGATGGCCGCCGAGCAATCCGGTATCTCCCGCATCGCTCTGGCCGGGGGCGTCTCGGCCA
>Ga0209185_1000697_pt1 | contig 35929 bp, 32 predicted proteins | sample SidtaG_2_FD_187425 | JGI IMG/M metagenome (GOLD analysis project Ga0209185, IMG submission 187425) | Marine algal microbial communities from Sidmouth, United Kingdom - Sidmouth_Asex2 metaG (SPAdes) (version 2) | ecosystem: Host-associated > Algae > Red algae > Unclassified | place: Sidmouth... | reverse complement strand
TTAAAGAATATTCTCATATTCTCATATTCTCATATTCTCCGTTATCTGAAGTTTGCAACTTCAGATGACTATCATATTATTTTGAAGTCACAGGCTTCAAAGAGGGTGGAGCAATGAGATATGCCTTGTTAGCGAAGACTTGCAGTCGTACACTCACCTAAGTATCGGTCTCCTGACCGATGTAATCAGAAATTAACTTCGGCTACAAGCCGAAACTTAAGTTTCGTAGACGACCAGAGGTCGTAACAAACATACTTTTGCTTTTTATTCGTGCATTCGTGGCATACCTTTTCTGGTGTGGGTTGGAGAAGAGCTTGTTCGTCCTGACGCCTTATATCCTCATGTATAGCATGCATGAAAATATACTACATTTGTAATAATCTATTGCAAAGTAAACTTATCATCAACCAATGAACATCCCAAACCCCAACGCAACATTTCCACTCGAAAATTACAATCGACTCTGCTTCCTTAAGAACATAATCAAGAATCCTAGTATCGAAGTAGGCGACTACACCTATTATGATGATTTCGAGAATGTCGAGAATTTTGAGAAAAATGTCAAATACCACTTTGACTTTGTCGGAGATAAATTGATCATCGGTAAGTTCTGTATGATTGCATCAGGAGCCACTTTTATTATGAATGGTGCTAATCACTTGAGTAAATCTGTGAGTAGTTATCCATTTGCAATATTCGGTGGAGACTGGAGGAATGCAATGGATGGGAAGACCTATCCTGTCAAAGGCAATACCATCATAGGTAATGATGTATGGATAGGTTATGATGCGACGATTATGCCTGGAGTTCAGATCGGAGATGGCGCTATCATAGCTTCTAAATCAGTTGTCATTAAAGATGTGGAACCTTACAGCATTGTAGGAGGTAATCCGGCTCAGCTTATTAAGAAGAGGTTCTCGGATAATAAGATAGAGGCATTACTGAAAGTAGAATGGTGGCATTGGCCTATAGAAAAGATTACGGCTCACATTAAGCAATTGACGAGCGGTGACGTTAGTCTTATAGTTGACTAAATGAATAAATAGAATTATGAAAAAAGCAATTTTACTCTTAACTATATATCTATCGGTGTTGACTTTTTTAGATGGGCAGAAGAATGTAAGGACTTTCATATTCGGCAATAGCTTAATCAATCATGAGTTTCAGACTATACCTACTCTTAATGAGGAGACCTCAGTTCCGTATTGGTTTCAGGAATTAGCGGAATCTGAAGGATACACTTATGCTGTAGGTGGTCAGTATGGTTTCTTGCCACAACATGCTAATCTCCCTCCGATATCCCAATGGGGATTTAGTAACGTAGAAGGCGCATGGGAGTCAGACTATGAGCTTTTTTCAGAAGCCGATTTTACCAATGTTCTGATCACACCAGGAAATTTTATACAGTTCCAAAGTCCATCAGAGAACTACCCCTATGAGAATGTATCGCCATTAAGTTCGACTGTTGAGATATTTGATTGGTGCATAGAGCAAGAGCCGCTTCTTAATTTTTATATCTATGAAAACTGGCCAGATATGGCAGGATTCTTAAGTAATGGATTTCCTCCTAATGAAACAGAATGGCAGTCATATAACACATGCCTTAATGGAGAATTCCATGATTGGTTCGTAGAATATTATGATTTAGTAAGAAGTTCTTTTCCTAACTCTTGTGTCAGAATTATACCGGTAGGGACTGCCATAAGTAAGTTGTTGCAGCAAGCACCTTTTAATCAGATTCCTATTACGGAATTGTATGAGGATGATGCACCTCACGGAAGAGCAACTACTTATTTTTTAGCATCTATTATTACATATATGGCTATGTATGAAGAGGCGCCGTCTGCAAGCTATCAGGTAGAAGATATTATCCATCCTATAATCAGAAATAATTATGCGGATGTCGTAGATATTATGTGGAGCTACTTACGATCATATAATAATGAGAATGGTATCAGTGATGTATTCTGTAATGCACCAATTATGACCTCTATAGAAACTGATATCTATAAAGCAGAGGTAGAATTGATCCCTAATCCTGTTTCTGATATCCTACAAGTAAAGGGTAATATATCGATTTTTAGGATTGAAATTTTAGGTATAGATGGCAAGAGATATTTCATGGACAATTGTAAGGACTCTAAGAGTTGTTCCTTGGATATCAATAATCTTCCTCATGGACTCTATGTGATGAATGTGTTTGACTCAGGTAGTCAATTAATGAGTAGTCATAAATTCATTAAGTTGTAGTACTTGCAGATGTATGCGGGGACGCCGACATCTGCCTCATTGGCAGTAGTCCCCACGCATTACTTTTTTTTTGCCTTTGAAAACTGAAATCTTCCTTGATTATTTTGGTGATTTTAAATAAGGATGCTTACTGGTAATTTTGTCCCTACTCATTTCAACTTATAACTCATAGTTTTCATAAGCTATTTTTGCTAATTATTTGTAAGCAACGAGGTTAAGTTATTTTGATTATCCTTTATCTGAGCTTTTACATCTTCCATAGCTACTTTAAATGCTCTTGCATGCGCTAATCGGCGAGCATCAGAATTAGTATAACCTTTGTATAATTTTATTTTTGCTTCTCCATATCCTGCTCCAGTATATGAGCCGATAACCTTATCATTAAGATCGTAGATGTCTATAACAACTTCTAAGTCATCACGTACTGTAGCATACGTATATCCGAATACGTTAGCGATACCTAATGTTAGCCAACTGACTATTGGATTAACATATGTCTTGATACCTTTAGACCTGAGGCCTCGTCGACATACAACATAGCCTGCTGTCTTGCCTGCACTTTCTGATATGTTCCTTATAAGCTCTGTAGAGAAGATGCGCTTAGTATCTTCTGCTATCTTAAGTTCTATAGTAGCTTTATTTATTGCATTGTTAAGAGTAGTAGTATTACGACTTAGTATGACGCTGGGTATGTCATAGATGTCTGCATAATCTAATGCAAAACTTTCTGTATCAAAGGCTGGTTCTAATGGTGGTAGTTTTTGCTCGAGTGGCGTGCTACGATTAAGAGATGAAAACTGTAAGCTCTTGCAGCTTGTAGTGAGTAAGATTATGCCTAATAAAAATATAATATTTTTCATAGCATTAGTTTTAGATGATTAGGAATTTACTCTAAGTTAAATGAGAATATTGAGCATGTCCATAATTATAGCAAAGCTTAATTGGAGTTTAACTTGAGGTTTGATTTTTAACTCTTACTTAAGGGAAACACGATTGGTACAAGTGGAGATTTTATCTGATACTTAACATTTGACCTAATAGTATAAATTTGATTCTTAGTTTCCTTTTATTAAACTTACTAAAGTAATTTTAAAGATAAACAAAGTCGTATTTCGATGATTATGCAGAATCATATTAGGTAATATTATAGGGTTATTCTTTAAAATTTTGAAATATTGAATGGAGGAAGTATATTTGCTGAATACGTTGAAGAAGTATTTCAAAAAAAAACTACACTCTTTAAATTCAACCCTATTTATATTTTGAGAAAAATCATTGATTTTTTTTCAAGAAATTAAATTTTTGAAGTATGAAGTATTTATAACTTTTCATTCTTTTTATCGCCACCTTCCTTTTGACACCTCTGTTTGCAGGATTCGATTGTGAATGTTCTTTTTCCGATGGTGAGGGTGGCCATTATACAATTGGATATGATTGTGGTGGAGGCGGTGAAGATGTATTGCAGCATTGGGAGTGGGATAATTTTTCTGGGTATGCTGATACCACTTCTATTATACAAAATCCGGGCCCTAACGGTCCTTGCTAAATAACAATAATTCATTAAATAAAAATAAATAATATGAAATTTACTTTGATTTTATCTTTCCTATGCATTCTTTTTTCTTGTTCTGATTCAAGTAATATTGATAATGATATTCAAGAAAATCAACAATCGGAAATCTACAATACGTATAAGAGTGATTTTCTCAATCAGACAGGTTATGTTGATCTTATAATAAATAAAGCCTCAGGAAAAGAGTGGAAGGATCACTATATTAAAGTTACTGAAGAACTTAAAGACCATGAATTACTAAATCAGTACAGACTTAATGCAGTCACTAATATGATAGATAGAAGTGACTTCTTGTCTACAATCCAAAAGTCAGATGCAGAATTCTTGATGGAAATGTATAATAACTTTCAAACAAAAGGTAGTTTAGAAACAAAGCATTTAATGCTGAATAAATTAGCTGAATTTTTTCCCTCAGAAGTAATATCAGAATTAAGACAAGCTTCCTATCCAGGTGGTGTTGAATACCAAGCTAAATTTATTGAAAAGCTGGAGGGTTACAAATCGAGGACGGCTAATGATGCGGGAGAATACTGGAGAGAGCTTACCGTTCAATCTTACCAATCGAAAGTTGATGATGCAAATAATTTTCTACATTATTTTGAGGCTAATAGCTAAAGCTAAGAATTGAAAATTTATACCACACTAACCAGTAAGTTTAGTGTGGTATTTATTTATAGAAGTACAGATAATTTTGGGGTGGTTAGAAAATAGCCTTGACTTTATCTAACAATTCCGCTGGCTTCTCAGCATGGACCCAATGACCTGCTCCTTCTATTTCAATAATTTCAGAATTACTGAAAGTATCTTGAATATCTGACTTGTCATCATCAGTGATGTAATTAGACTTTGATCCTTTGACGAATAGGGTAGGCACCTCGCATGCTGTTTCAAATTTTATTCCAGCAGAGACTTCCTGATATTTTTTATGTAGCAAATCGATATTAGCTTTCCATCCAAAAGATTGATCATCATTGCGGGTGAGGTTTTTAAGTAAAAATTGGACGACTCCTATATTACCTAACTTTTCCGTAAGGATATCCTGAGCATCTGACCTCTTGTCGATTGTCGTAAGGTCTAACGATGACAGGGCCTCTAATATGACCTCATGACCACCATTGTATTGCTTAGGAGCGATATCTACGATTACGGCTTTATCTACAAGAGAGCTATGATTGACTAAAAATTGCATAACTGTCTTACCACCCATAGAATGTCCTATCAGTTTGACAGAATCTAACTTTAATTCCTCAATAAGTATATACAAGTCGTCACTCATGATCTTATAATCGAAATCATCGGAGTGAAAGGACTTCCCATGATTACGTTGGTCTATAGTGATTACCCTATACGATTCTGATAGTTTCTTAGCGAAGCTGTGCCAATTGTCGAGCATGCCTAAGAAGCCGTGCAATATTATAACTGGTTCTCCGCTTCCGTATTCTTTATAATGTAGCAATATAATTTTTGCTCAAAAGTAGTCAGATAATTTTTATTTAATGTATACGGCTTTAAGTCTGATAACATCATTTCCGTCATGGATATGAATGATGTACATTCCAGAATATAGATTGCTTTCAGGGTTCCATACGACTACATATTGTCCATTTTTGAAAGAAGGGAGAGCTTGATATCCTTTGAATTATCTGCCTTCCATAGATATAATCTCGAAATATAGCTCGTCACTGTCTGTTAGCTAATTATTTATCCATAGACTGTAACGAATAAGTTGCTATTTTTCCTTGATGTTATAGGATTTTAGAAACATTGCAACATCATCTTTGTTATTTTTGTGGATTGTAACAATGGCTTTCGAATTAATATCTAAATATAAACCTACAGGCGATCAACCCCAGGCTATCAAGCAATTGGTAGAGGGTGTACGGGCTGGTGAAAAGGCTCAAGTTCTGCTTGGGGTGACAGGATCTGGTAAGACCTTTACAGTCGCTAATGTACTTAAGGAAGTCCAGCGTCCTACATTGGTCCTGACACATAATAAGACATTGACAGCTCAGCTCTATGCTGAGTTTCAGGAGTTTTTTCCTGATAATGCGGTTGAGTATTTCGTATCCTACTATGATTACTACCAGCCAGAGGCTTATATCTCTTCTAGCGATACTTATATAGAGAAGGATCTTTCTATCAATGAAGAGATCGATAAATTGAGACTACGAGCGACATCGTCTTTATTATCCGGCAGGCGTGATGTCATTATTGTGGCATCTGTGTCTTGTATATTCGGTATGGGTAATCCTAAGGATTATAAATCAGGGATTATAAGATTAGAGAAAGGGCAATTGTTCTCTCGGAATCAATTCCTCTATAAGTTAGTTGCGATACTGTACTCTAGGACGGAGTCAGACTTTAAGAGAGGTACCTTTCGCGTAAAAGGAGATACCATCGATATCAATTTGCCTTACGTAGATTATGGCTATCGTATTACATTTTTTGGCGATGAGATAGAGAGCATAGAGCAATTAGAGAAAGAGACAGGCAAGCGTATTGGCTTTCTTGATTCAGCTGCTATTTTTCCAGCTAATCTATATGTTGCGCCACGTGATAAGTTTAAAGGTATTATCAAAAGTATAGAAGATGAATTGTATAATCATCATCAATTTTTTGAAGCTGAAGGAAGATATCTGGAAGCTAAGCGTATCCAAGAGAGAGTGACTTTTGATCTTGAAATGATGCGAGAGCTCGGATATTGTAATGGTATAGAGAATTACTCAAGATTCTTTGATGGCAGAAAACCAGGTAATAGACCTTTCTGTTTAATAGATTACTTTCCTGACGATTTCCTAATAGTAGTAGATGAAAGTCATGTTACACTTCCTCAAGTGAGAGGTATGTGGGGAGGAGATCGTGCAAGAAAATTGAATCTTGTAAATTTTGGATTTCGACTGCCTTCAGCACTCGATAATAGACCATTAAACTTTAGCGAATTTGAAGGACTAATTAATCAAATAATCTATGTCAGTGCCACTCCCGGAGATTACGAATTTGAACAGACAGAAGGTCACGTTATAGAACAGATTGTAAGACCGACAGGTCTGCTCGATCCTCCGATAGAAGTCCGTCCGAGTCTTAATCAGATAGATGATCTCTTAGAAGAAATAGATAAACGAATTAAGGTCAATGAAAGAATTCTCGTCACCACGCTTACTAAGAGAATGGCTGAGGAGCTTACTAAGTATCTCGTTAAGCTCAATATCAAAGTAAGATACATACACTCTGAGGTAGATACACTGGATAGGGTAGAGATTATTAGGGATCTTAGATTGGGAGAGTTTGATGTATTAGTAGGTGTCAATTTATTAAGAGAAGGGCTCGATATACCTGAAGCATCACTTGTAGCTATATTAGATGCAGACAAAGAAGGCTTCCTAAGGAATGAAAGGTCTCTTACGCAGACTGCTGGTAGAGCAGCCCGTAATTCTAACGGATTGGTAGTATTCTACGCTGATAAGATAACAGGGAGTATGCAAGAAACTATCAACGAGACCAATCGTAGGCGTGTTATACAGATGGCTTATAACGAGAAGCATGATATCACTCCACAGACCATCACTAAGAGTAAGGAGGAGATACTGGCACAGAAATCTATATTAGATATAAGAGGTGGAAAGCCGCAGGTGTACATAGAGCCAGATGAGCCAAGCCTCGCTGCAGATCCTATCGTCGGCTACATGAGTAGAGATCAGATAGAAAGAGCCTGCAAAGAAACTGAATCCAAAATGAAAAAGGCAGCCAAGGAATTAGACTTTATTACGGCGGCGCAGTATCGCGATGAGTTATTTGCACTTAAGAAGAAGTTGAAATCTTCGGTGTAAGTGTTATTTACTCTTTAAATACATCGGTTAACGCAATCTCTAAATCTGGAAATAACATTGGGCTGATAATCTCATCAGACGTGTACACTTTAATACGCTGGTACTTTCCATTTTCTAAATAGAAAACTTCTACTAATTTTTCTGCGGGCATGACGATCCAGTATTCTTTCACACAGGATTCTTCGTAGATGCTGTATTTGTCATTGAGGTCTTTCTTGGATGTGCTTGGAGATAATATTTCTACAATAAGATCCGGGGCTCCTATACAGCCAGCGGTTTCTATTTTATCAGTGTCACATATAATACAAAGATCTGGTTGTACAACTGTGGTGGATGTGTTTTTCTTTTGATTCTTGACAGGTAGAATAACATCAAAAGGAGCAGAATATGCTTTACATTTTTTGTTCTTTAAATATGTACCTATCTCAAGACTAAGTTTCCAGCTTATTTCTTGATGCCAAGAAGTAGGAGCTGGCGTCATTTTAAAAATCTTCCCCCTAATCAACTCTACCATATGATCATACTCAAACTTTAGGTAGTCTGCATAGGTATATATTTTGTTATAGTCGGCTGTAGGTTCTTCTGTCGTATTTGTTTTCTTGTTATCCATAAATTTTTAGTTAGGAATATCTTTAAATATTTCAGATAGGGTAATCTCTAAGTCAGGGAACAAGGTTGAATGTAGTTTATCTTCATGAGTGTAAAGTTTTACCCTTTCATATTCCTTATTCTCAAGGAAAAATACTTCGATTGCTTTATCTAATGGATGAACGATCCAGTATTCCTTCACACCGGATTCTTCGTAGATGCTGTATTTGTCATTGAGGTCTTTCTTGGATGTGCTTGGAGATAATATTTCTACAACAAGATCTGGGGCTCCTATACAACCAGCGGTTTCTATTTTATTAGTGTCACAAATAATACAAAGATCTGGTTGTACAACTGTAGTGGACGTATTTTTCTTTTGATTCTTGATAGGTAGAATAACATCAAATGGTCCAGCATAGATTTTGCAAGTTTTGTTATCTAAGTAAACTCCAATTTTAATATGAAGCTGACTACTAATCTGCTGATGCCATGAAGTAGGAGCTGGCGTCATTTCAAAAATCTTGCCCCTAATTAACTCTACCATATGATCATACTCGAACTTCAGATAGTCTGCGTAGGTGTATATTTTGTTGTAGTCAGATGTAGGTTCTTCTGTCGTCTTTTTTTCCTCTATCATATCTTAGTAGATTAAATGATAAAAATAATAGCCACGATACTTATAAAGCAAAATCAATTTAATGGCTTAATCTTTTGATGCTGTAACTATAACTTCTAAAAATAGGATATTTTATTGAGAAAATCTACATCTGTTTTTCTCGAGGTCTATACTTCGATTTAGGGCAAAAAGAAAAGGTGAAACCAAATGTGGCCTCACCTTTTCTAACTCAATCTCAATTCTTTTTTATGTTATTACATGCCTAATTTAGCTTTCACTAATGGCATCACATTTTCTGATTCTGCGGCATGAAGGATTGTTCCTGTGCTTGTATCGAAAATCATAGTATATCCATTCTCTGCGCCTACTGCTTCTACAGCTTTCTTGACGCTATCTAAGATAGGTCCTAATATTTCTTCTCTTTTCTTAAGGATTTTATTTTGCACTTCTACTTCTAATGCTGCGATTTGTTGTTGCTCTGCACCAAGTTCTGTTTCCTTTTGCTGCATCTGAACTTTTGATAAGGTACCTTCATTAGCTTGCTTTACATAAGCTTGATATTTAGTCTCAAAAGTTTTTACTTTTTCTTCTCCTTGAGATATCAGCTGTTGCTGGTAAGTCGTGATTTCTGTATCAGCAGCTTTTACTGAAGGTAATTCAGAAAGTAACGCTGCAGAATCTATGTAGCCAAATTTTTGTGCATTTATAGAAAGCACTGCACAAAACATGAATGCGCCTAATAATATTTTTCTCAGTTGGGTAGTTTTCATTGTATATGAATTTTGAATATCTGTTGTTTAATTACTTATAATACTAAAACTGCAAATGTAATTCAATGGTTAACATTTACCTTCAATTTAACCTAAGATTAAAGCTTTAAATCTGTTTTTGTTAATAATATGATATATTCTATCCCCTAATCAGGGGAGTATATTAACCATTATATCTTAATGCGACTATAACATGCCGGCCTGCTCCGCTTAGTCCTGAAGCAAATGGACGATAATAGTTGTCTAAGATATTATGCAGTCCTGCATTAATAGACCAATGTTTATTAAGGTCAGTGCTTACATTTATATTAAAGATATGCCATGCTGGCGTTCCAGCTTCTGGAGCAAAATCTGGATTGTCCACGCTACCACCATAGTCTTCTATACGCTTCCATAGGTTATACCTATGCGTAAGATTGATGTCAAATATAGATCGCGTATATGATAATGTAGTATTACCATACGTCGGAGGGATATGTCCAAGTGGACTCTCATTACCGTTCTGATCTTTAGATATTCCGCTTTGTATATTGAATGAAGCATTGCATCTGAAGTAGTCAGAAATATTCCACAAAATTTGTGTAGAAAGTCCTTTTATAATACCGCTGTTAGCATTTACATTAGCGGTTACGATAAGTGAATCTCCGGATGTGATATAAGTCGATGAGCCATCGGGTAGCAAGAAGGGTTCTCTAATAATTGCATCCTTAAGTAATGTGTAATATCCGGTGAGACCTATACTCACTTTATTTAATTTGTAAGATAATGTAATCTCAGAATTGATCACTTTCTCTGATGTAAGATCAGGATTTGGGATTGTTATTTCATTTCCATTAACTCTTACTTTAGCTAAGTCATCGATATTGGGTGCTCGGAATGCATTACCGACAGATGCTTTGACAGTCCATCTATTTCGGATATAATTTATTCCTGTGATACCGACGACAGCACTGTTACTACTACTGATACCATCGTAGAAGTATTCTGGCCAGCTGAAGGGGTCAGAACGATTGTAACTGACGTCAACTTTCTGTGTCGTATATCTCAATCCCGTTATCCAGATTAAAGTCGAGTCTCGATTCTGTAGGTTGTGTTGTATATAGATTCCAGCATTGCTTAATTGACTACCTCCGCTGGGGTATCTTGTAAGTATATCCTGTGACGGAACACTATCTGCTTCTTGATTAAATGCAGTAGATTGTACATCGTTATAATGGAGATCTATGCCATAAATAATTTTCTGTGAGGCACTAAGTCGCTTGTTAAAGTCTAAGGTCAGGCTTGATACTTTGACATCTTCTTTTTGTGTCTCGGTATTGGTATTGAATATTCTTCTACTGATTCTATCTTCATCGATTTTCTGGAATGATGTAATCAAGTATGCTTTATCAAAGAAACTGTTGTGACCCGTAAAGGTCAATTTGGGAGATATCAGCAGTCTTTGTTGTGGACCATAATCCCATTCTGCAAATCGCAAATTCCCAAATCCTCCATCTGTTCTTTCTATAAGATTATCATACCTTGGGATATCGCTACTGGTACTGTATTGCAAGTTTAGTTCTGCTTTGATATTAGTACTTACAGCGACGACATATTTTTGTAGAAAATCCATTTGGCTAAAGCCAGTACCTATTTGTATATGGGGCTCAGGATTTATTACTACCTCATCTTCTCCGTTGTCATTTGTTATAACGTACTGGTTGCTCAATCCTGATCTTGTACCGAAGCCAGGATATATTTTATTTCTATTTTGACCTGTCCGTAGATCATCATAATCTGTAAAAGTAAGGCTTGTAAGTATGCCCCATATTCTTTTTGAGAATGTATGATCTAAATGTATCCTTTTTTCTTGGTTGGAGCTATTATATCTGAGATCGGCATTGATGTCGTGAGCTTGCTTTCGCGTATCTGAGAAATTAAGCAATGGTGATCGTGTACGATAATGTATAACTCCTCCGAGAGCTTCACTCCCATACATTAATGAGCCGGGTCCGAAGATGACTTCTGCTTGGTCTAATATATTAGGATCTATAGTGATGGCATTCTGTAGGTGTCCGCTGCGATAGATGGCGTTATTCATTCTTACGCCGTCGACGACAAGAAGCACCTTATTCGCTTCGAATCCTCGGAGCACAGGACTGCCACCGCCCATCTGAGATTTTTGGATGTAGGCACCACCGCTAAGTTCTAATGCATCAGCACTATTCTGAGCATGACTTTGCCTTATTTCTTCTGCCTTGATTCTGCTTACATTATATGGTAGCTCTATGGCACGAGCATTAGTTCTTCCTACTATAACGACTTCATCCAGAATAGAATTGTCAGGAGTCATCATAATATAGCCTGGTCCGTATTCTATTTGTGCTAAGCTGAGTTGTACGTCTTGATAGCCTATGTAGCTAAACTTTACTAGAGTATTCTTGTCTAAGTCAATATTGTAATGCCAGTAGCCTTCTATATCTGAAGTCGATAGCTCATCTCCACATTGTATGTATACGCCTATGAGTGGTTCTTGATTTTCATCTACGATAGGCATTCTTGCTTGAGAAAAACCTGTAACCGAAAAACATAAAAATAGCAGACTAAGAAATAGGAAGATGTATTGCAAATGTTGTTCCTTCATTGATTTTTGAGCTTTTTACAAATATCTTTCCGCTATGATAATTTTCTATAATTCTTTTAGCTAATGATAATCCTAATCCCCATCCTCTTTTCTTAGTGGTGAATCCAGGGTTAAAGACCAATTTCTGATTAGATGGGGACATCCCTTTGCCAGAATCAGATAGCAAAAGTATAGCTTTATCTCCTTCTTTTGTTAGATTAATAGTGATAGCACCGACACTTTCCATCGCATCTAAAGCATTACGTAATATATTTTCTACAACCCAGTCAAAAAGGTGAGAATTTATATCAGCATAGATAGGTGTTTTTTCGTCGTATTTGAATGTGAAATTTATCTTTTTCGATGCCCTTCTCTCCATGTATTGCACACAGTCTTTAAGTTCATCTACAAGATTGGTTCTAGTAAGGTCTGGAGTAGAGCCTATTTTTGAGAATCTATCCGCTACAAGTTCCAATCTTTTTACGTCTTTAGTAAGCTCATTGATGACATCGAGATTATCTGGTTGATCTAATGACATTTCTTTGAGGTATTGTATCCATCCGAGTATTGCTGATATAGGGGTGCCCAATTGGTGGGCAGTTTCTTTGGCCATGCCCGCCCATACTCTATTTTGTTCTGATTTTCTTGAAGATGAGAATAAGAAATAGGAGAAGAATATGAATGTACCGAGTAACAAGATCTGAGCTAAAGGGAACCATCTTATAAGATAATATAGTCTTGAATTTTCGTAATAGATATACTTGCCATATCCCGGAGGTCCCACCTTAGGTTCGAATCCATTTTTAACTAATTTATCAACTCTTTTTTGAAGGAATTCTTGATCTTCTGTTTCTTCGTGGCCACCGATATTATAACCTACAAATATCCTTTCTTCACTCTCCGTTATTATTGGAATGGTCAGATATAGTTTTTCTTGTATTGATACTGCAAGTAGCTTATCGGGGCCTTTCTCATCAGTCTCTAATGTAGCATCAGATATTGTTATATCTAATGCTTCAAGATAAATTTCGACATTAGTATCTTCTCTCTCTGCGAGTTTCTTGGCGAGATATTGAGAGTACACCATAGAGATAACAACAATAATTGTTGCTATCGCGGCTAATAATATTTTCCAACTTGATTTGTTACTATAAATGTCCATAATCTTCTATACCCGATATTGAACGTAAAATACATATTATAGATTATGTATTAGAACTTGAATTAAGACGATGCCTATGAAGTTGACTTTTTTAAGATTTTCACGTTATTTGTAACCATGAAAGAAGGTATGGTATTGGAGATGAGATCCTTAGATGACCTAAAAGGAGCTGTAGCTGCTGTAAGAGACAGTTTGGTTAATCCTATCATCCTTTTTATAGGAGATTTAGGTGCTGGTAAGACGACAATGATAAAAGAAATCTTGCATCAGATGGGTTGTGATGATCAAGGAAGTAGCCCAAGTTATTCTATTATCAATGAGTATCAAGGCTCAGATGGGCCTATATATCATATCGACCTGTATAGAATGAATACTGTAGAGGAGACCTTTGCGTTAGGCATAGAAGAGATTATTTACTCTGGACGTCCATGCTTTATAGAGTGGCCAGAAATTATCATAGATTATATCGAAGGAGCTTATCACACTCTTAAATTATCTATAAATGAGAATAATTATCGCGAAATTAGATTTAGCTGATATTTATAGTTATCTTTTTAATGGTATAAATTTAATCATCAAAGTTTAGACATGTCTGTAGACGGCAAGAAATTTGATTTTTCTGATTTTTTTACGGAAGGACAATACCATACCCAAGCTGAAACGCTAGCGGTAAGTACCTCTAAGAAGAATATTACTATCGGTGTACCGAAAGAATGCTTTGAAGATGAAAATCGTATCGCCTTAGTCCCTAACTCTATAAGAACACTTGTAGGATATGGTCACAAAGTTGTAATACAAAGGGGTGCTGGAGAAAAGTCTAATTATTCAGACCATGACTACTCGGAAGCAGGTGCAGAATTGTGTTCAGATACGAAGCAGGTATTTAGTTGTGATGTGCTGCTGAAAGTTTTTCCTCCCACATTAGAAGAGATAGAACTACTCCATCCCGATCAGGTCCTGATAGCGCCTATTGTATTGCCGTATGCCTCTATAGAGTACTTAGAAGCTCTTAAGCGCAAGCGTGTGATTGCGATAGCTATGGAGTATCTTTCTAATAATAGAGGGACTTTCCCTATTGTCAGAATAATGAGTGAGATTGCTGGTATGTCAGCGATATTTACTGCAGCAGAATTACTAAGCTATAAGAATGGTGGTAGGGGTGTGTTACTCGGAGGAATCTCAGGAGTACCACCGGCTAAGGTTGTCATCTTAGGTGCAGGAGTAGTCGGAGAATTTGCTACTAAGACGGCTATCGGACTTGGTGCCTCGGTGAGAGTATTTGATAATGACGTGGAGAAGCTTATGCGTATCCAGAATCTTGTCGGACGCCAGCTACATACATCAACATTTAATCCTGTGTACTTGGGTTATCAACTGATGAGTGCTGATGTGGTGATAGGAGCTGTACACTCGAAGACTGGAAGAGCACCAGTAATCGTCACTGAAGAGATGGTCTCTAAGATGAAGCCTGGGGCAGTCATCGTGGATGTCAGTATTGACCAAGGTGGCTGTATCGAGACTACTGAAGTGACTACCCATAAGAAACCTGTTATAATTAAGCATGACGTCTTGCACTATGGCGTACCTAATATTGCTTCTAATGTTCCGAGGACAGCCTCAGTTGCAATCAGCAATATAATCACCCCATTACTTGTGAAAGCAGGGAAATATGGGTCTGTCGAAGGTCTATTATACGAAGGCAAAGGCGTCCGTAATGGTGTGTATGCCTACAAAGGTGCATTGACTAACATGTACCTGAGCGAAAGATTTGGATTGAAATATCAAGATTTAAATCTCCTGATAGCGAGCAAGTTTTAAGAATTACTTCTTATTTCCTTTAGCTAACCGAGCCTCTCTGAAACTCTTTATAAAAAATATAAAAGCAATCAGTGATGTAAACATCATAGCGCCCATACGTATCATCCCCAATGTGTTCCCTTTTCCTATGGCTTTATAGAATGGCATGCTCAGCGCTACAAGAATCATAAGAGTTAATACAACAGCTATATGAGATACAATCTTATGGTGATTTCTTATAAAGCCTGTACATACAAATAGGATGATTCCAATAACTACTGGAATAATAGGAGTAGGAGAGTTTTCAAGTCCTACAGTATTTACACCCCACATCCCCATAACAACAAGGACTAAGGCATTTAGCATATTAGCATTGGAAGCATTCATAGTTTCAATAATTTTTTGCGAAGATATTTAAGTTTTTTGATAAGAGAATGTATTAGTAGAAAAGTTATATCTTGATTATCAAATTAAGTTAGTATTCTATGAGGTATTCATTTTTTCTATTAGTAATTCTTATAATAGTCAGTTGTAGTCAGAAAGCAAGCCCTACCAAGATTGTAACTTATAAACCCTATGATCCATCGATTTCAATTACACCTGTTAATGGATATAGGTTAAATGATTCACTATTTATTGATAGATCAGAAGTCAGCAACATCAATTATAAGTTGTTCTTAAATTATTGTCTCCGAACTTATGGTAAAGACTCTGAAATTTATAATTCCTTACAAATCGACACAACCGTATGGCGTGAGGTCGAAAACCCTATGTCGTTAACAACTGGAAAATATACAGATGTATCTAAATTGTATGAGAGCGAATATCTACACAATATATCATTTGATAATCATCCAGTTGTAGGCGTATCATATGGCCAAGCAATCAAATTTACAGATTGGCGGACAGATAGAGTGTTAGAATTATTATTAATCGAGAACGGATACAAAAATTCTGATGCACTAAAAACTCCATTTACAGTAGAAGATTACTTTAATTCTAAATATGCAGATGTTCATGTTGTGGATAATTTTCGTTTTCCATATTATTTTTTGATAGAGAATGTAGAAGCGCTTAAGCAATTAGATCCTGGATATATTTATGCCAAGGAGCACTATAATAAATATCTTTCTGACAATGAAGTTCAGTTTACTCTACCAAGTTTTACTGTGACTATGGAGCCAGAGCGATTACTCGGAAATGTCGCTGAGATGACCGCGACTGAAGGTCTTGCTTTCGGAGGTAGTTGGATGCACCCTTTATCTCAGTGCCATCTCGATTCTATCCAGACTTACGATGGACCTAAGAACTGGTTAGGATTCAGGAATATGAGTAAGATAGTTACCTACAAAGAATACAAAATATTAAGAGGTAAGCGATAAGAATGTATTTTTATTATTAGTTTCCTTAATCATACCAGTAAGGCTATCATCTATGATTAAGATTAATGAAAAGCTTGTATTAGCGAAGTAAAAAATTAGTAATCAATTACGCAAACATCCCAATCGGCATATCATTATCTACATCAAAGAAATTACCTGCATTAGGAAATATATCTCTCAAATCACTACGTGACACTCCAAACCAGAGTGCCAATTCCGCGAAATACTCGTCCACGGATGTTGTAGGAAGCATAATGCCACCACCACCTAACTCATAATCACTATTTAGTTCTAATGATGGATACTGGCCAAATATCTGTCCCCCTTTTATAGCGCCACCCATAACCATAACGTTACCTCCCCACGCATGATCTGTACCATTACCATTCCAAGTTAATGTTCTTCCGAATTCTGAATTAGTAAAAGTTGTCACACAATCTTGCATTCCTATCATATCTAATGCAGAAGAAAACTGAGCCATTCCTCTTGAAAACTCATTTAGCATCTCAGCTTGAGAAGCTAATAATTCGTCATGATGATCCCATCCGCCCATTTCGACAAAGAATATTTGGCGCTTCATGCCTAATTGTTCTCTGGCAGAAATAGTCCGAGCGATCATCTCAAGTTGCTTACCTATATCAGTAGGATCAAAGACACCGCTTAAGTCTTGGCTTCTTTCTAAGGCATCAGAAAATTCTACATATGCATCTCTCGATGTCTTGAGTACATCGATATATGTTTTCTTAAATATGTCTTGATAATTAGCATCTATGATATTGTCTACACCGACATCTCTTAATCTTTCGATGTCTCCAGGATCTTGTGTCTTGTACTGGTATATACCGATAGCACCGTCGTCTTGATCTATTGAATATCCTACGGTATTAGAACCTGTCTGAAAGACATTATTTCCATTGAGGGATATATTAAGGGATATCTTATCATTGGTATTCTGAGAAGAAAGTAGATCGGCTATCTTACCGCCCCATCCTATGCTTGATCTCTGGTGAGGCAGGGATGTCTGCCATTGTTGCACTTGGTCAGAATGAGAGAATAGTCCTAATGGCAATAATTGCTCATACTGGTACACTTCGTCTTTGACCATAGGTTGTAGAAGTGTACCTATGTTAGATATAAATGACAGATTGCCATTGTTAAATAGCTGCTGTATGCCGGTCATAGAAGGGTGGACACCATAGTCTACACCATTGAGATCATTGATCTGATTTCTTGGTATAGCGACACTGGATCTTGTATTTTGGTAGTGACCATATTGTACAGCGTCAGTAGGTATAAGCATGTTATGTGAGTCAGAACCTCCTGATAGAAGTATACATACAAGTGCTTTGTAATCGCCTCCTGCAATCGTTGCAGAATTAGAGATACTCGCAGCATTCATAAATTTTAAATTCGCTAAAGTCGAAAATAAACTTGTGCTTGTAACTGCTGCACAAGTTGCTTGACCCATGAATTTTCTTCGCGATATATGATGATGTCCCATTTTATTATTTTTTGTCTTTAAGAATTGAGTTGAGGATGTCTTATTTGGCGATCGTATAATCAGGTGACCACATGATTAAGTACAGTAGTCCTTTGAGAGGTACTTCTGTATATTCGCCAATGTACCATTCGGGGACATTATTAATGTATGCCCTAAGCGTATTCTTAAGTTCGTCTGTCATCTGTCCGTTAGTGAATACAACGTCTACATGATGAATGAACTTTTCTGGGTCATCTTCATATATTTCTGCAAGTTCGGTGTAATCAAATTTAATATTTTCGAATCCTACCCAATCATACCAATTATACCATGCAGCATCATAATATGGAGCCGTAAAGATGTAGACGCTATTTATATAATTGATAGCTGTACTGGTATCATGAATTTTAAATTCTGGACCATACAAATCATTTTCTGCCATCTCACCGACGGGCTGATGATCAGGTAGATAGAAATTAAATACTGAAGGCGACATCATAGGAAATTGCTTTACAGCTTCATAATAGTCAAAGCCATTATTCCATAATCTAAGATTGTCTACCACGAGAATTGTATCGGCCGTGTATTGTATACCCTCACAACTATAACTGCTAAAATCAACATCGTAGACGACCTTCTCACCATACTTAGGGATTACTTTTATAAACTCAGAACCTCTCAACATGGGCTCTCTTAATTTTCCATTATCAAAATGTTGCATCTCCTCGCAAGTTCTGGCTTCAGGATCTAATAGGATGGCTTTTACAACCGCTGCCATGTCGCCTCTTTCTCCAAATCCATTGTCATTAAAGACAGCTGAGATTCTCGAGATGTATGCTGGACTTGGATTAGACTTTACTAATCGTTGTATTAATTGCCTTCCTATAAATGGTCCTACATTGGGGTGATTATAGATGTAGTCTATAGCCATTTCTATATCTTTCATACCATCCTGTCCAGCAGGAATTTCTAATCCATTAAGCAGAGACTTAGATCCTGTGTCATGCCACTCCGGATACATGATCATAGGCTCTGTCTTATTAGCGGAATAGTATCCTAATCCGAAGTGTGCATTCCAAGTAATATGTGACATCGTAGGATCTGTACTACCAGGTCCCAAACCAGTGAAGACTCTCGCAAGTTCTTTTATATCATCATTATTATAAGTCGGTATATCGTTACCATCAGCATCTTTAGTACGCGTTCCATCTTGATTTAATTCGTATAGTCCTATAGAAAAAAGCTGCATGACTTCTCTTGCATAATTTTCATCAGGATGGATGTTTTCATCAGGAATTGCTTTAGGATTATTATAATGACTTAAGTAAACTCCCATAGCAGGATTTAGAGAAACTTCGTAGAGAAGATCTCTAAAATTACCAAAAGAATGATGTAACAATATGTCATAGAATGCTGATATGGATTCTCCATTCTCACCAAGATCTGACTGTGCTGATATAACCATTATCTGACTTAGTGCATAAGCAACGCGTTGTCTTAGCTGATCATCAGATGTCAATACGCTCTGTGACCAAGCAAAATTAAAATGCAAAGAATATGGCCCATACAATTCTTCTAAGAACGAGATTTTTAATAGATCGACTTCCGCTTGGCTTAGATTAGGTCGAGAGATATCTGGATCTGCATCAGCAGCTGCACATAGTTCCATAATATAATTGGCGAGCCAAGTCTCGAAAGCCATTTCCCAAGCAGTCTCTATCTCATCCCATATCTCCCAATGTAGTGGCGTAAGATAAGTAATAGGAATATTAAGTTGCTCATCTATCCACGTCTCCATACCAAGCGATGTAGCCCTCTTGATCTCATCCATATCAGCACCGAATGTCGCTTGCGACATCAATCTTGACATCTCTATAATATCAGCGTCCATTCCCCTTGCGTTAATGGTATTGTCGGCTCTGGATCTATTGTCTTCGCTACTAGATGTAACTGTTATGCCTCTATCGTGACCTGCTCCTAAGTAGTCATCATAGTTCTGACCTATTAGATTAATCGAACTTAGGAGAGTTATTATATATATAAAGCAAGATTTATTTTTCATATCTGATTTTTATTAGCACTCTAAAATTATTTCTAAAACAAATATCTATCTCCTCTTTTGTTTCAAAATACTGACGTCATAGACGTTTAGTTAGAATGTGCAACGGAGAGGTTAACAAATGAATTGTGCTCACCAGAAGTGATACTAATTATATATTGTCCAGCAGTTAGGTTGGCAGTGTCGATAGGGTATTCGTTATAGCCTTTTCTTATGGCGATCATATCTTCACTGACCGTCCTCCCACTCATGTCATTAATTTTCATCTGCGCTTGTAGTGTTACGGATGATGCTATTTTTAATTGTGTTTTTATATCTGCAGGATTAGGATACACTGATAATTGAGTAACACCTATTTCAGATAGATCTTCAGTCGATGTTGTGATGCCTGATGTTTCTATTTTTATCTCACTGAGTCCTACACAGTCGCCGCCATGATTTTCTATTATAGTAATAAGCACATAGCGTGCTTTTAGATTATTGAAGTTAGGGCCATCTTCTCCTTCATAGAAAGTAGATCCATCGGCTTGGTTAAGACTTAGCGAACCCCATTCTGTCCAATTGATCCCATCGAATGAGTAATCTATTACTGCTTGGCTGATACCTTCATAAGTTCTATCATTAGCATTGACATTCCAGAAGTGTGTCTGACCCAGGACATAAGCTTCACCAAAATCGTACATGATCCAATGTGACATGCCTCTGCTTGTATTAGGATTAGCAGTCATCTCGCATGAAATCCACGCATCGTCAGCAATGGTGCTGTGCCTATCCGGATAGCATTGGGCTGAAAGAAAGTTGAAGGCCAACATGGCGAATAACCAAAAGTAGATTCTCTTCATAATAGAAATTGATATAACTGAAATGATAGAATCACTTCAAGTGAAGGAATAATTGTTTTCAATGTAATAGGGAAAATGGGTCTTTTATTTTCCCTTTCATAAAAATAAGGTATTATCAGTAGAATTGTGTGGGTGTTTTCCTGTAAAATGGTGGATATTTTGACCCATTTAGTCAATATTGGAATGTCTACTGCTTGTGTTGTAGAATTTTTAAATCCATTAATAACCACAATCCTTTGATATTCCCTTTATTTGCACAGCAATAGAATACTATCAGTACGCATTTAGATATCATATTACCATTATATAATCCTGAAGAAGGATGGTCTCAAGCGATTGTAAGGCAATACTATGCTTTAAAAGAGAGGCTGGGAGAGAACTATATCTATAGATTGATCATAGTCAATGATGGCAGTAGTGCTAATCTTGAGGAGGGAGCTGCTCATATAAAAGCAGAAATTACCGAAGCAGAATGGATCAGTTATAAGACCAATAGAGGAAAAGGCTTTGCACTAAGAACGGGAGTCGAGTCCTGTGAAGGACATATCATTATGTATACCGATTATGATTTTCCTTATACCTATGGCAGTATGGTAAATATGATCCATAAGTTAGAATCTACCAACACTATTGCCGTCGTAGGAAAACGTGATGATAGCTACTATGCACATATCTCACCCCGTAGGAGACGTATATCACAGTATCTCAAAAAAGTCAATAGAGTACTTTTTAGATTACCTACAGATGATACACAATGTGGTCTTAAGGCTTTCACTAATGAAGCGAAGGAGTTATTCCTTTCTACTAAAACCGACAGATACCTCATCGATGTAGAATTCTTAAAATTGTTAGCTAAGAAAAATGCTAAAGTAGAAGTTCAGATGGTTAAGCTTAGAGACAACGTTATCCTATCTAAGATCACCAATATGAGATTAGTCATGGAGATGATTAATTACATGAAGATCATGTTGAGTTAGTTTAGCGTCAGAACAGGCTTCTCCGCCTTCGGAGGGATTGCAAGATTTAAAGATTACCAAGATGTTGTTAGTCGTACATTGAATATCATTCTCTACAAATTAGAGAAATTAATCACCAGCCGTAGAGTTCATCTCACATATTTTAGTCCTGTCTATCTTGTAATCTTATAAATCGTGTTCAGACACAGTAATGATAGAACAGGCTTGTCAGCATTGACTATATTAAAAAATTAATCACTACAATTGGGGATTCGTCCCACATGTATTAATCCTGCCTATCTTGTAATCATACAAATCGTGTTCAGACAAAGGAATGACAGAACAGGATTGCAAGATTCTAAGATGGCCAAGATTTTGTTAGTCGTTCATAGAATATCACCCACTACAATCAGAGAAATTAACTACCACCATGCAGGATTCGCTTCACATGTATTAATCCTGTCTATCTTGTAATCATACAAATCGTGTTCAGACAAAGGAATATGATAAAAATCCTATCTATCCCATAATCCAAAAAATCCTAATCAAACATCCTATCTTAGCATTATAAATGATTTCCAGAAACAGAATCAGGTATTAATTAAAATGAATAAATCAATCCAAAAATACAACACCCACAGCTATGGTTTTGGAATATTGTTCTTCATTAATCTGATTATCTTCTACATTGCTTTTGGCCCAAGATTCCTTAACCCTAACGATTTCCTATTCACTAATTCTTATGACGGAATTAAGAATTACTATAACTATATCTATCATACAACTATAGGAACGGATTGGTTACGTTATACTGGAATGAATTATCCGTTTACTGATCATATACTATTTACTGATAATACACCTGTGTTAGGTTTTTTTGTAAAAGCTTTTGGCTTGAGAAGTTACGCGATTCCTATATATAATTTATTTTTTATTATTCCTTTTTTATTTACTGCTCCGTTGGCATATGGTATAGGTCGAGAGCTAAATTTTCAGCCGCTTCTGAATATTGTGTTCTCATTGAGTGTAGTGTGGTTACATCCCATGCTGTTTAACATGGGTGAGTGGGTTAACCTTTCCATGTCCATTTATTTTTTATTAGGAATTTTTTTATTTATCCGATGGACAAAGCTTAAGGGTTATGGAATTAAATATCTGATTGCGATGTCGGTTCTTGTTATAGTTTCATCGTTGACACATTTATATTATCTGCCATTAGTTTTGTTCTTGATAGGGCCGGCTGTGGCCTACAATCTTGGTTTTGGTCCGAGGGTCAAAGCGATTATAGGATTAGGTGTTTTGTTATTTAGTGCATTAGCAGTAATACTATTTGCTAAGTTGACAGATCCTATGGCGGCGCTGAGACCTACGGAGGTATTGGGGTATAATGCTCCTGGCTTGACTTGTGCATGGTCTGATTATATGAAGTCTTATGAGTGTCTGAGTCTACCGGCTTTCTTTGAACAAGAGAATTGGAATATTGAGAAACTGACTTTTATGGGCAGTGCATTTCCATTAGTGATACTGGTTGGCATAGCATTATTATGGATAGGAAGGAAGGAAATTAGAAAATCAATATCAGCTCCCCAACATAAATTAATATGTGCTATTGCCGCAGGAAGTTTGATATGTTACTTCACATCATTAGGGACTAAATTGGAGATGTTTAATGATAATTTCAAGATATATAACTTTCTGAATCCACTCAATATCCTTTCTGAAATAAGTGTCTCTGCTAAGAACTTCAGGAGTATGGCGAGATTCAGTTTGCCAGCCTATACAGGATTATTGTTATGTGGTTTTTATATTTTAAATGTATTTATACAAACGCCTAAATATCGGGTTCTTAAAATCGGTATAGTAACGATTATAAGCATCATATATATCATCGATGTAGCACAGATGACAATGCATACTATAATCGCAGCTAATCAACCTAATATATTTAATGAAGCACATAATGCATCACTTCCACTTATAGATGAAAGCACATATGCTGCATTATTACCACTGCCATATTACCACGTAGGTACTGAGAAGAAAGGTTGGATCATTGATGATAACAATTTCTGGAGTCGGGAAACTTATAGACGTGCATTGCATTACAAGCTTCCATTGATGTCTTGTAAGATGTCAAGGACGCCACTTTATACGGCGGAGAAATTATTCTCTCTTTTTGGCGATAAGCCTGATGCCGAATTAATGACTCTTATAAAAGGTAAGAAGATTCTCATATGTGAGGATACAGTCTATAAGAAAATGAATATAGATACAGAACCTGCAAAAACCATCGCCGTCAGCCATGAGCAGTTTATAGAAAAGTGGCAACCCACGTTCTTACTTGAGAAGGATGGTGTTAAGTATTATGAGTTAGAGTTTTGATCTATGTTATTGTACTATATTCAAAGTTTGGCATTTTTGTATATTATAGCATATCTTAGTACAAATTATCCTTATGATAGTGAAAGAGAAATTATATGCAATAATCAACAATATCCAAGATGAGAGAAAGCTTCAAGGTTATTATAATCTATTAGTAGGTTTAGAGAGCTTAAATGATGGGGATTTATATAAGTCATTGACAGTAAATCAGAAGAGTGAACTTGAATTGTCCTACACAGAAAGTTTTAATGAAAGTCAATTATTGGATCATGATAACGTAAAGTCTAATTTTATTAAATGATACTAAGAGTTAGCTGGACGAAGCGTTCTGTTAATCAATTTGTACAAATTCAAGATTACTTAGAATCAGAATTTGGCCTCAATATTAGAAATGCCTTTACCAAGAAGTTTTTTGTAATTCTTAAGAATCTTCAGACCTTCCCTGAGCTGGGAACTTTAGAAGTAAGGGATAAAAAAATTAGAGGAATTCTAATTACTAAACACAACAAATTATTCTATCGCTATAACTCTACACAATTAATCATATTAGCTCTTTTTGATACCAGACAAGACTCTTCAAAAGTATATTAAGCTTGTGTATCCCAGCCTCGATTGATATTAAGATTCATTCGCTAGATAGTAAGGCTTATTTGCATAGTTTTTGAACTTCTCGATCAAACTTATTTACCATCCTCCAAAGCATCCCAATACTCCACCGCTCTACGTGTATGCGGTATACATATTGACCCTCCCACAAGATTAGCTATAGAAAATACTTCGAATAATTCTGCACTTGTTACACCTATCTCATGAGCAGTTCCGATGTGGTATTTGATACAATCATCACATCGGAGTACCATAGAGGCGACGAGACCTAAGAGTTCCTTAGTCTTTTCATCCAAGGCACCTGCTTGGTAAGTCTGATTATCAAGGCTGAAAAATCGCTTCAGTACTTTATTGTCTTCCGCCATGATGCGGTCATTCATTTTCTTTCTGTAATCGTTGAATTCTGTGACTTGACTCATAATGTTTTTTATTCTGTTCCTTTATTTATTTTTCTCCATATAGACATTAGCATCCTGAATGGTAACATGAAGTTACATATAAATGCAAATGCTAAAAAGAAGATCATCTCTGTCCTAATATATAGTAGCATATTGGTTTGATTCTTATAGGGCAATACCGACAAAACATCATCGAATAATCCATCATCATAGAAGCTCTGAAAATCATAGAATGTACCGATGATAAACAGAAATGTAGGTATAGAAAATACCATGAAGAATGCCTTAATATAATTACTTAAAGTAAGCCAATGGTACTTCATGAAAAATATGTAACGTGTCCATGTAATAGCAATCACTATTATGAGAATGTTATCTCTATAGAAAGGGTAGGCTTCTCCGATGTTAAGATATATCGGTAGCAGTATCAGTGTGGCGATGACAGCTGTGATCACCCACCATAATACTTCGAAGTTAATTTTCTGAATCAAAGTTATCTTGTTTTAGTTGTGCTATGAAGTGATTGTAGACGATGTAGTTATTTGATAATTCTAACCAAAACAATTTATGCTTAGAAGTGATAAGTGTATGGTCCATAGTTAATTTCTCAGCGCTGACTGTCCATTTTAATTTGCTGGATTTCGGAGGTATAATGAGGTCACGCTTTATTTGTACCCAGTTATTAATGACTTCCATTCTTTTCATATCCAGATCTCTGTAATGAATGTCAGAGATAGTATTTTGTTTATCATCTGTCAAAGTAATATTGAATTTTGGTACTGAAGAATTATCTACATCGATCCTGAACCATGTGGACAATGTAATCGTATCATTCTGAGATTCAGCTACTTCTATTTCTGCTAATATTACATTGCCATCTACATATAGACTGCCCTTAGAGTATAATCCATTGTCATTATTGCTTTCGTATTTGTTATAATAAATTGGCTTTTCTTTTTGCGGTAAGCTATCCTTCTTTATATAAGTAACAGCAGATATTGAATCAATAGATGTAGAATATATGTTGATATAATTTGTCTCTCCTAAGAAGCTTGACTTTTGGGCAATATCATTATAGATAGCGGCATCATCTTTTGCTATAAGTGTGATAACATTTTTTCGATTGGGTAGATCGTTTATGATTTCTTTATCAACATACGATGAGCTGCATAGCTGATATTGTTTTAGGATTCTTGATAATGATGTTCTTGACATGTAAGCCCCTATGATCGGTAATCCGCTTTGGTATGCATAAGGTATGCCTTGAGTCTTGGTGAACCAGTTGTCAGCAGGTGTGACTTTCTCTGCACCTTCCATGCTTACGGGTAATGGTAATATGGCTTGAAAATCCTCTATATTTATTTGAGAACCGATGGCGTTGCTGATAGCTTTATTTTCATACAATTCATTTTCGGCCTTATAACGATTCATGTTTTTTCTGAAGCTCTTTGTGTAGTAAAGTCCATCTATAAGCCACATGCAGATTATAAAACTAAAGAGTATAATCTTTATAATTCTGTTATTAATATTTTCAATAATTCTATACGCAAAAATTGATAGGCTTATAAATCCAACATAATAATATGGCCATGCAAATCTTCCCAAAGCTCGGAATTGTTTTAACGTAGATATCCAATCTAAAATCTTATGATCTGTAATTAAAATATGTATGCCCATACTGAATAATAAAACCAATAGCGCTGATAATATTGCTGCAGTCGGGAAGGTCCTATATAAAGAATGGGCTTTCTCTTTTTTTATTTTTTTGTAAATAAATAATATCGGAAATAGAAACATCAAAATCCCTAAATATGAATAACCTTCATGGTATACCTGTCTTAAAGAATTAATAGATGACAACACTTCAGCAAACCAACCATAGAAAGGAAATAGATCTCCTACCTCTGTCTTATATTGCCAGGCTCCCCAAGGATTCCGAGGCCTATCAAGATAGGGATCTAATAAGTTATTAGACAAGAGATATAACATTATCGGTAATAATCCAGCGAGTAGAATGGGCCATTGGAATTTTTTATAAAATAGCTTAATCAGAAATATTCCAACTAAAAATGATGAACCAATAAGTAGATGATATGGATGCAGATAAGCAAATAAGAGAAGTAGAATGCTACTCAATAAAGAGAACGCAATGGCATTCATGCGATTACTTTCATATCTGATATACAGATACCATATCGATGGAAAACAGAAAAGATATCCTAAAGCAAAATGTGCATTGAACCTAAAAATCTGCGGACTGAGCATTACACACGCTGTAACTGTAATAATACTCCACCAATTAGGAATCTGATAATATTTCATGATCTTATGCAGGAAATAGAATCCCACAGATATACTTAGTATAGGAAGTACCTGTACGATCAGTAGCTCATAACCTGACAGATCAATCCCTATTTTCTTAAGACCTATAAATATCATTGTCATTAATGGTTGTCCATCTGCATAGGCAAGCATATCTCCATACGGGTAGTGCATGCCTCGGAAGAATAGACCATCTTCATTCTTATACTGCCAAGCAAAGGCAAAATAGTTTTTAAACCCATCACCGCTTCTATCCAGTTGTACCGTATTAAGTTGGAATAGGATATTACCCATCATATGGTAGGAAATGAACAGCCCACCGATGAGATAGAAAAATGGTATTGATATATAGGATAATGTCCGATTCACTACAAGCGTACAGATTATAATGATCAAAGATATCTGAATACTTCATTTATACAATGAATCCAGCATTATTAGGCTTTGGATATGTATTGTGTTTAAGTCATTTATATCAATATTGTTATCTTTAGCGAGATGAATTAGGACTTGAATTATTGAGTGCATTCATTCATCATTATTATCATCCAAGATCGAAAAAATTGTAATGGATAAATTTCAAGTATACCTCAATGACTTTACGAATACAGTAAATATTTGGGATTTTGTTATCAACCTTTTAGTGGCTGCGATATTGTGCATTATCATTAGGGTATTTTATATCAGATTTGCAACAAGTTTTAGTAATAGAGAGAAATTTGCTTCTATATTTTTGCCATTGGCATTATCTACATTGCTGATTATTACAGTCGTTAAGGCATCTATCGCTTTGTCATTGGGTCTTGTCGGTGCATTGTCTATTGTAAGATTTAGAGCAGCTATTAAGGAGCCAGAAGAATTGACATATTTGTTTCTTGTTATCGGTGTAGGGTTGACATGTGGTGCTAATAAACCGATCTTAGCTATAGTCGCAATATTGTTGATGTTGCCACTCTTATATCTCAATACGAGAATGTCTAAGAAGAAGGTTTTATCCAAAGATAAGTTACTCATCAATATAAGATCTAAAGGCTCTGAGGTAGAAAAGATCACAGATATTCTCAAGCAAATTTTGTCTTATATCGAGCTCAAAAGATTAGAAGAAAATTCTGATGGAATAGTCATGACCTTTGTTACTAAAATCGACGACATATCTATAGTCAATAAAATACGAGAACAGCTTAAGATGATAGACCCTGATATACATATCACATTCTTAGATCAACCTGAGATTTCACTATGATTATAGAAGGTCAAAGTACTCAGGCAGGATATAAGCGTTACCTTATTATCCTGATGGTGCTGTTGCTGCCGCTCTTATTTTTTAGATTTTATTCTTCAGGAGATAAGAAAGCCGCTGGTGCAGATCCTGAAGTCTTAGTCTTCTGTGATGCAGAAAAAGTAGAAGGTGATGACTTCGTTTCTGATGGTAATAAATTCTCAGGTGCAGAGACGCGATCTGATGAGAAATACAATTCTGGAAGCTATGCATCTAAGCTTGAAGGTGACCAGCGTCAGAGTATGACCTACACGATGCATGACCCAAAACCGGGAGCAAGATATAAGGTCGAAATATGGTCTTACAATCAGCATCCTGTCAAATCTTTATTAGTAGCAAGTGATCCTGAAGGAAAAGATTTCTATCAGTCAGTGTCAAATCCAGTACAGCGTCGAGAAGATGCATGGGCAAGATGGGAAATGTACTTTACAGTACCTCGGTATCATACGCCATCAAAAATTAATGTCTTTGGAAAGAAGGCTGATGGCCCTAATAGTATCTACTTTGATGATCTTAAAATCACTTATGTCGGTGATAATAATCTCAATGTCCAAGAGTCATTTGTGCCTGCGGACTTTCAAATTACTATAGATAAGGAAGGTCTCGATAAGTTAGAAAAGAATAGAAAAAAGTCTATTGCTCAAGGATTAGTGTTCCATGATGATCACAAAATAAAAGCTAAGATCTGGGATGACGGAAGGTATAAGAAAGCTACAATAAGACACAAAGGTGATTGGCTCGATCATATGGGTGCCAATCCTTCGTATAGAGTCGATATGAATGCTGAGGAAAGTTGGGGAGGTATGCAGAGTTTTTCTGTGCAAGAACCTTACACAAGAAGTTATCTATGGGAATGGGTATTCTTTCAGTTTCTTGATTATGCTGATGTAATTAGGCCGCGATATGATTTCATATACTTCAAGCAGAACAGCTTGGATAAAATTGTATTCAGCTATGAGGAGCATTTTACTAAGAACTTAGTCGAGAACAAAAATAGGAGAGAAGGACCTATTGTAAAAATGACAGAGGACAGAATGTGGGAAACAACGAAACGTACCATCAAAGGATGGCGAGGTAGTCTTCCCGGTGCTGAAGAAAGAGATAAAGCTTACTGGACCTCTGAGTTGCGAGCTTTTAAAGAAGGGAAATTAGTCAAGAATCCTAAATTGAAATCAGACTTTGAAGTAGCTCAAAATCTATTGCTTCAATTTAAGTATAATCTAAAGCCTGCAGCCAAAATTTTCGATATCGATAGAACTGCAAAGTACATGGCTCTTGTAGACGTATGTCTTGCACATCATGCCATGACCTGGCATAATCAGAGATTCTACTATAATCCTGTGACAGCATTATTAGAACCGATAGGATTTGATGGTTACTCTTCTGAAGAGCCTCAGAACTACGCATCACACCTATATGCAGAGCAATTGTATACGACTAAGCGAGGACATCAGGAAGCAATAGATGACTTAATGTTTGATGATGATTTTGTAAAAAAGTATTTATATTTCCTTAATCAATTCTCTGATGAGAAGTTCTTAAATAGCTTCATGGAGAGTCTTGAGGAATCATTGGTGGAGAGAGAGAACTTTATCCGTAATAGATTCTCATCTTATAAATACAACAGAGATATCATAAAGAAAAAAGCAATAAGAACACAGATAGCTCTACCTGCTCACGTCAATTCATTATTGGCCTATAGATATAAGTCTGAAGATGGTATCGATTATCTTAAACTTGTCAATCAGCATAGTTTTCCGCTTGAGATTATAAGTGGTAAATCCCCTGCTACTGAAAACCAATTAGTATATCCGCAAATTATAGATGCTGTTCCAGAATATTCTCAGTGGGAGGTATTATCAGGAGCTAATGAATTAAAATATAAAGTAGCAGGATTAGATTCCATCTATACTGCAAAGATATTAAAGTGGACGACGCCTGAAGATTGGTCGCCAAGACAAGAACTAACTTCTGACTTGACTCAGTTTTCTGATATTCTTATTGTAGATGGAGATAATGCAAGACTTAACTCTGGTGTTATTAATGTTAATAAACCCTTGATTATTCCAGCTGGAAAATTACTCTCAGTTAATGCGGGTACGCAATTGTATTTTTCTGAGGGTGCATTTTTGTTAAGCTATAGTCCAGTCAGATTCTTAGGAGATGCTGATAATCCGATTATCGTAGAATCGAAAGATGCAATTTCTGGCAGTATCACAGTTATGCAAGCTGATGGCCTATCAAGAGTAAGGAATGTGATATTCAAAAATCAGAATACGCTTAGTTACAAAAAATGGGGACTCACAGGTGCAGTTAATTTTTACGAAAGTGATGTAGATATCGTACGTACGGCATTCGCTGATAACCTATGTGAAGATGCTCTCAATATTATCAGATCAGAATTCACTATAAGCGAATCTAAATTCTCTAATACTTTCGCAGATGCATTTGATTCTGATTTTTGTAAGGGAACAGTTAAGAATACACAATTTATTGACGTAGGTAATGATGGGATAGATGCATCGGGTAGTGTGCTGACTATAGATGGCTGCCGCATACTTACAGCGGGTGATAAGGGGATCAGTGCCGGAGAACAATCTACATTGAACATAGTATGGACTAATATTGATAAAGCTAACATTGGTATTGCCTCTAAAGATAAATCTAAAGTTGTCGCCGACCATATTAATATCTCTAATAGCGCATTAGGGTTTACGGCATTCCAGAAGAAACCAGAATATGGTCCTGCTTCTATTGTGATTAAGAATTATAAAGCAATAAAAGTTAAGCAACTCTACAATATTCAGGAGAATTCTACAATCGATATCAAAGTAGTGCAATGACAAAACTTGACTACAGATATGAACTAAAGTATGTATTAGATCCTTCTGCTGCATTTCATCTGGAATCGATGCTCTTATCGCATCCTGCTGGATTTAATAAAGCATTCGAGGATAGAGTAATTAACAATATCTATTTTGATGATCACCTTTTTTCTACTTGTAACGATAACCTATCCGGTATAGCTGACCGTATCAAAATAAGATATAGGTGGTATGGCTTAGAAGACCATACAGATAATGGCGTATTAGAATACAAAATCAAAAAAAACGCATTAGGTACTAAGGTTCATCATCGTGATATCCCATACACTTCGCTCAAGCAATTATCATCCATCGTTAACGATAAGATGACTAACAGGACTCAGGTGTCACCAGTCATCCGTAACCAATATTTACGAAGTTATTTTATTGATATCTCAGGAAAATACAGGCTTACTGTAGATAGGAATGTATTATATGATTGGCCTTCCGATAATAAGACGATTAAGGAATCTGCAATATCTGATACACGTATTATTGTAGAGGTAAAATTTGATAATAATGCTGATACCGAATTAGATTCTGTTAGTAGGGATATTCCGTTCAGACTATCTAAGCATTCTAAGTATCTGTCGGGGATGAATGCTTTGTATGGGTAGGGGTTGGTGTTAATAGTTTATCTTTATAAATATTCTCATAAAAAAATATAATAATGAATGGAGTATTGCATCAAGAAGTTTTAGAACTTAAGCGAGTCTATAGAGATATCTCTAACTATACATTAGGTTATCTCATATTAAAAAGGCTTGTTACAATAACTGAAATAATCGGTTTGAAGAATTTCGATGAAGATTTTCGACACATATATAGATCTGCTTATGGATTTATTGATTACCCGCCAAATAATGAAGAAGATGAATCACACCTTATAGGATTGCAGAGAGAAGTCAATTATCTTATTCCTATAGTAGAACTTTACCTTCGAAATCTTTAATGAATATTTGTTCACATGAATTTCTTAACTGATTAAATCGTAGATAAACGAGGTCAGCGGAGGATATGGCTAAAATAGGGTTAGGGTGGCACAATAAGATAATAGAGTTAATTATTTCGAAGGGGTAGATAATGCTTATTATCTTCATTCTAAATGTTAAAATATACTCAGAGTTAAAGTTTAATGCTTATCAATACAATATCTCTTGATATACTCACTTAATTAACTTAACTTAGAGTTAAATTTTTTTATCGAATCTTATAAAATAGACTAATATGGAGTCTTCTGTATCAAAAATATCTACACTTAATGCCTTACATTTTCTCAAAGGTAATGTCAAATCTGATAATTGTTATGTCCCTTCTGATGTCACAGAGGAGCATACTATGGTAAGCGATATGGTAGAGAAATTTATCGAAGATCGAATCTTCACTAACGTAGAAGCGATAGAAAAACAGAAAGACGGACTTGGGTCAAAATTGATGGAAGAGGCTGGTGAGTTAGGGATTCTGTCAGCACATATGCCAGAAAATTATGGAGGTATGCATATGGACTTCGTGAGCAATACATTGATCGCGAGAGCGATGGGAACATGTGGATCTTTTTCTGTGAGTTATAATGCGCATACCGGCATAGGGATGTTGCCGATACTATATTTTGGCACAGAAGAACAGAAGTTGAAGTACTTGCCGAAATTAGGTTCTGGAGAATGGAAAGCTTCTTATTGTCTGACAGAACCGAGTAGTGGATCTGATGCATTATCAGCTAAGTCTCAAGCTGAGTTGACTCCAGACGGTAATCACTATATTATCAATGGGCAGAAGATGTGGATAACCAATGCAGGCTTTGCAGATTTATTTATAGTGTTTGCACAAGTGGATGGAGATAAGTTTACAGGATTTATTGTAGAGCAGGGATTAGATGGATTGACTTTAGGTGCAGAAGAAGATAAGTTAGGAATCAAAGGATCATCAACGAGGCAAGTGTTCTTTGAGAATGTCAAGATTCCCAAGGAGAATTTATTAGGTGAGATAGGGAAGGGGCATTTAATAGCATTTAATGTATTAAATATCGGACGGTATAAGCTGGGTGTATCTTGCTTAGGTGGTAGCCAGAGGGTTCTTGAAGAATCTGTAAAGTATGCTAATGAAAGACTACAGTTTAAAGTGCCTATATCGAGCTTCGGAGCGATTAAGCACAAGTTAGCAGAGCAGTCGATACGAAATTATGCCTTAGAATCTTCAGTATTCAGAATGGCAGGATTCATGGATGATAAGATAAAGTCATTAACTGAGACTGGCGTAAGTTACGGTGATGCTAAGTTGCAGGCGGCAGAAGAATTTGCTATAGAATGTTCTATAATAAAAGTCTTAGGGTCAGAGGTGTTAGATTATGTCGTAGATGAAGGCGTACAGATATTTGGAGGTATGGGATATTCAGAAGAGGCAGTTATGTCAAGAGCATACAGAGATAGTCGTATCAATAGAATCTTTGAAGGTACTAATGAGATCAATAGATTACTTATCGTCAGCATGTTGTTCAAAAAAGCAATGAAGGGATCATTTGATATAGCAACACCAGCTATGGCTGCCCAAAAAGAATTGCAAGATGGTGCTGTAGAAGAGACTTCCGAAGGATCACCAGAGAGAACATGTGTCAATTCTATGAAGAAATTGCTTTATATATTATTAGGCTATGCTGGACAGAAAGTCATCTCTAAGGCCATCGATCTTAAAGATGCTCAAGAACCAGTTATGAACTTAGCCGACATCATCATAGATATATATACTGCAGAATCCACATTGCTAAGAACTGAGAAAGAACCTGATACCGCAATATCAGTGGCAAAGCTTAAGACATTAATGTATGATACAAGCCACAGAGTGTATAAGAATGCTATAGACTTTATAGGAGCTACTGCTGATGATAAAGAATGCAAAGGTCTCATCGTTGCAGCTAAGAAATATAGCTACTACCCACTACAGAATACTATGAAGCATAGAAGGGTAATCGCGGATGAACTTATAGCAGGATAAGCTTTTCAGTTCAATTTAGATTTACTTGTCTTATTTGTGAGGCTTATATATAAATAGGCTCTCAGCTAACCGTATGTACGTATATGATATATGTACCTTACAATCATTTATACCAATTAACAATCTAAATGCCGCAGGAGATTTTGGAATATAACCGAATGTACGCGGCTATTTAGAGGCCAAATGGTATTACAGCCATCCTATACCTCTAATTATACTATCAAGTGTTAAAGTTAGATCTAAACTATCACAACTTTAGTAAACGATCGTTATTAGAATGTTTTAAATTATATAAGAGTAGGTTTCAAATATTCGGCAACTGCTTTTTGGAGTTGCTATCTAAAAATATAATGCAAATTTGTTGTATTAGTCTTTTGATTAGTTGATTTAAAGCAGTACGAGAGTGCTGCTTTTTTTTTATACTTACACATACTACATTATCCTTTCCATGATAAGTTTGATTGCCCATATCGCAATTATCCCAGATATCATATTTACATATAGCTTACGCGAATAATTTTTACTTATAATAGAAGAGAGTATAAGCACAGCGCCTACAATGAGCACCTGAGCTATTTCTACACCAATATTAAAGCCCAATAATGGAATTGTTAATGAATCTCCCGATAACATAATGCTAAAGAAATTAGAAAAACCAATACCGTGTATGAGTCCAAAAATTCCTGCCGATATATATCTCCATCGCAGTGACAATCTTTCTGTAGAACGAGGCAGTATGATATTAAAAATAGCTACTAAGAATATAGATAGTGCAATAAGAATTTCTATAGTATTAGAATCGACCTTAATCACATCTACAGCTGACAAAGCCAAGGTTATAGAATGACCCAATGTAAATGCTGTCGCTAACCATACTACTGTCTTCCAATCCTTAATCGTATAGATAATTGAAAGTCCGACTAAGAATAGAATATGATCTACGCCATTGATATCTAATATATGTGTGATGCCTAATTTTAGAAATTCTAAAAACATACATCAAGGTAAATAGAATTTTGAATTACTTTATTGGTTCTATGTTGATTGGTGTGGGTAGTCAAATTTCAATTTTCCAGCAATTAGATAGATCATATTGATAAAATTCTGAGTATTCCTATATCCTCGTGCTCTTCTTTTAGCAAGTTGTATTTTACTATTTGTCCCTTCCAATATACCATTAGATATT
>Ga0209185_1000692_pt1 | contig 36230 bp, 29 predicted proteins | sample SidtaG_2_FD_187425 | JGI IMG/M metagenome (GOLD analysis project Ga0209185, IMG submission 187425) | Marine algal microbial communities from Sidmouth, United Kingdom - Sidmouth_Asex2 metaG (SPAdes) (version 2) | ecosystem: Host-associated > Algae > Red algae > Unclassified | place: Sidmouth... | reverse complement strand
TCTTGTTGTAGTTCACCGAAATATTGCCACCGGGATGGACAACACCGGGCATGCTAAAGTTCTCGCCGTTGTGCGAATTACCGGCTATCACGCTCGGGTAAATGTCATCATAATCAGCAGGTGGGCTAGAGGCGAGGTAATCATCGATACGTGTGTACATGCCTTTGATATAGTTGATAAAGAGCCAGCGATGATGTCCATAAAGGAGATCGGGCATTGTCCCCGAAATAAAGCCTGTTTGCGTCTTCGTCTCAATCTCTTCATAAATTGTCTCTTCAATCTCGACATTGATTCCTGTCTGCTCGGTAAAACGTTTTGCCATTTCAATCGGCATAACGCTTTGCCCACCGTCTGGCGGAACCTGCACGCGCAATGTAATCGCCTCGGCCATCGACCCTTCGCCATCACCTTCAGCGGGTGCAGGCGCTGCACAGGCGGCCAACATCTGAATGCTTGCAACGCCAAGACTGGTAGCGGTTAGGCCCTTCATAAAATCCCTACGACTTACTTTTCTGTTGTGCATAGACTTTTCCTTTGAAATAGCATGAATAAGTAATCGAACGATTTAGCTCCTCGGAAAAGTTCTGTCCCAATTCTTCTTTTTGAAATGTGGCACGAAACTTTTCTAGGCAAGGATAGTATAACAATCATCCCTTTATGCCAGACATAACAATGCCTTGCACAAAGAAACGCTGTCCTAAAAAGAAGATGATGATGACAGGCAACATAGAAAGGATACAGACCGCCATCAGCAGATGCTGCATCGGTTCGCCACCAACTTCGGGCGCGCCGTTGAAAAAGTGAAGTCCAATCGAGATGGTGAACTTTGCGGGTGAGTTTAGATAGATGAGTGGTCCCAGAAAGTCACCCCATGTAGCAATCACGGTGATGATCGCCAGTGTGGCAAGAATGGGCTTGCAGAGGGGCAGCAAGATAGACCAGAAAATGCGGAAATAATTGGCCCCATCAATTAACGCTGCCTCGTCCAGCTCCTTTGGTAGCGAGAGGAAGAATTGGCGCATGAGGAAGATGGCAAAGCCGCCGCCGCCAAACCAGAAGGGGACCCACAGCGGCTTGAGCGTGTTGATCCAGCCCAGTTTGAAGAAGAGCACAAATTGTGGTATCAGCGTGACCTGTGCGGGCAACATCATGGTCGCCAGCGTGATGAAGAAGAGCGTATCGCGGCCACGGTACTCGAAACGTGCAAACGAGTATGCCACTAGCGATGCACTAATCACCGTGCCAAGCGTTGCTAGGCTAACCACAAAGGCCGAGTTGGCAAACCAGCGCACCGTTTGAACTCGATCCATCGTGACGGCACGCACATAGTTCTCCCATTGCGGCACGTCCGGGAAAAGAGGTGGTGGGAATGCAAACATCTCGGCGGGCGTTTTGAACGAACTCATCAGCGTCCAAAAGAGGGGAAAGCCGAAGAGCGTGCAAAGTAGCAGCACGACCGCGTACAGCAGGAGCCGATTGCGGGTTAGGCGCGGTTTTCGACCACCTTTATGCTGTTGAACCGTATAAGGTGTTTCTGCAGATGTTTGAATTGTCACTTATCCACCCTCGTAATGAACCCAACGTCGTGAATATGAAATTTGGATAAAGGTAAAGATGATCAAGATAATGGCCAACACCCAAGCCAGCGCACTTCCGTAGCCAAGTCGGAAATATTTGAACGCTTCGTTATAGATATGCAGCGCAAAGAACCAAGTCGCGTAGGATGGCCCACCTTGGGTTGTGACAAACGCCGTGGTAAAGACCTTGAGAGACGTAATGATACCCAGCACAACATTAAAGAAGATGGTCGGCGAGATCAACGGCAATGTTACATGGCGGAACTTTGTCCAGCCGCTGGCACCATCAATCTCCGAAGCTTCGTACAGTTCGCGCGGGACGCCTTGCAACCCAGCTAAGAAGATGAGCATGGTATTGCCACCCATCGCCGCCCACACGTTGATCATGATGACGGACCAGAGCGCGCTATCGCGTGACGAAAGCCAAGCAGGCGGATTGTCTATGCCTATGTTGCGCAGAAAGTCGTTGACTGGTCCTAATTTGGGGGCCAGCAGAAAGGACCAGACCACCGCAATTGCAACGGCGGGTAACAGATGGGGCACAAAGAAGATCGTGCGATAAATGTTGGTCCCTTTAAGTTTCTGATTGAGCAGAATTGCCAAAACCAAAGCACCAGAAATCGCAACGGGCACAAAGACAATGGCAAATGTGAAGGTTCGGCCAAGAGAAGACCAAAAGAGATCATCGCTAGTAAATGCGCGTGTGAAGTTTGCCAACCCCGTGAAAGTCGGGCTGCCCGTTACGCCATATTCGGTAAAGCTGTAATAAAGCGATGCCAAAATCGGCCCACCCCAAAATACAATCAACCCTAAAATCCACGGCAGCGCAAAAAGATAGCCCCACAGCGCTCTACTCATTTGGTATTGGGTCTTTGTTCCGACGACTCTAGCCAGTAAGGTTGGCCGATTGTTGATTGTCTGTTCTATACTTCCATCTGCAACGGTCACATCTATTCTCCGTGATTATTCGATTAGAAATGCAGATTACTAAGAACCGAAAGTTACAATGAGATTCCCGGGGGCGAGCCATTGCCTGAGTGATTGGGCTTTTTCAATCTGGTTGAAGACAAAAGGCGGTTCGCATCTTGCGGCTGGATATACCATGTCCGCTCTGGCTTCGACCTTTGCTGCGCAAGCTCAGCCAACGCGATTTGCATTGAAGGATGTACCCAAACCGAAGAAGTTGGTGGGGTTATATGGCCCAATTTTTATAGAATAAAGTACAAAGTATCGAATCGCATTTGCAGCTCAGTTCTTACAATTATGTGCATTAAAACTCAGCAAAGAGATCAATCAAATTCCCATCGGGATCGATGACCACCGCGTAGCGCTGCTCCCAGAATGCATTCCATGGCTCTTTGTGGCTGCTGTATCCAGCGTCGGTTACGTTGGCGTAGAGTTCGTCTACTTCGGCGGGGCTGTCGCAGAGCATAGCCAGCCCCATGCGGTGGCCGTTTGGTTCGGGCCAAGATCCGTTGATTTGAATCATCAAATCGACCGTGTCCCACGCCAGACGGAAGCCGGTTGGTGTTTTAAATTCAACGTGCTGCTCGCTATCCATCTCGGCGGGGATATCGAGACCGAGCAGTCGATAGAATTTTAATGCTTCGGCCATATCTTTGACGATGATGCCGACGAGATCGGGTGTTGCCATGAGTGTGGGGTTCTCCTAAAAGTGAACGCAGTATAATTTGTTCGATAATTTTTTAAGCCAAAATCAGATAGCACAACCCAATAAAGGTAAGTAAGAAATTACCCACAAGGTGACCAACAAATGCCGGATAGATACTCTTGCTTCGATAGATAACAAAAGCCCAAATGAGACTTCCTGCCAAAATTGTTGGGAACAGCCAAATCTGGAAAATGTGATAGAGAGCAAATAACAACGCATTTAATACCCAACCGAGTTGTCCATACTTCGCCATCTTAGGCAGCATCCAAGCTCGAAAATATAGCTCTTCTGCGGTGATGTTCAATAGTAAAGCTAGTGCAAACAAGGGGAGCAAAATCAGCTGGCCTTTGAGCGGCAGTCCGGGAGATAGTATCTCTGGCTCAACTTCTAACGGATTAATTGATGGGTCTAGAAAAAATGGCATATAATCCGGAATTTCTAAACCAAATAGATTCATAAAAGGTTCGACTAACTGGTTGGCACCAGATGCGATTGCTAGCCCGATTATCATGATAGCGATATAAGCCAACCAGTCTTTTGCAGAAAGCTTTTTAAGACACATTCGGGCCGGGATAGAAATATTTAGCTCTTTGGCCTCGGAGCGCAGAAATACAATTGCTATGAATACCATGATAGCTAACATGGCAGAAGCAACGCTAGGCCATGCAATCAGAACTGGTACGCCGCTACTTACAAGCGTCGGCAAAACCACATGAAACCCAGTAAATGCAAATACACTTGGTAATGCAAAAGCAAGCAGTATCTGTACTAGCGACAGCTGCTTCGTCTCTTCCCAGATAAACTGTTGTGGTTTCATATTATTTCTGATTTACCCCTTCTTTTCCGTCACAGCCTGCGCCGTCTGATTCGCGCCCTGCAAACCCGGCACGACCCAATACCGATCCGGTGCATCGGTCCACTCGGGCATGCTCATCCCGCTTGGATCGTAGACAATCTTGCCTGCGCGCAGCGTCATGGCACACTCTAACTTCTTGTCGCCCGTTAGCTTGGCTTTGCCACAGTCGATGTACGAAAATTCGCCATTTAATTGATTGAGCACCGCGACGTCTGCTTCGGCCCCGACCGAAAGATGGCCCAATTCGGGGTGCCCAATTTCGTTGGCGGGGTTGATCGTCGAAAGCTTGATCACGTCGTAGAGCGACATGCCGCAGTTGAGGATCTTGTTCATCGTGGTGATCATATCGACAACGCAGCCATGCACATTGCCCGTGTGCAGATCGGTGCTGATCGAGTCGGGCGGAAAGCCATTTTGGATCGCGCGATAGCCGTTGCGGAACCAAAAGCTGCCTGCCCCATGCCCCACATCAAAGATGACGCCCCGCGCCCGCGCTTCGTGCATCCACGGCTCGGGAATTCCATCCGCGTCAACAACCGGAAATTGCTGCGCATAAACGTGCGTATGAATATCGCCTGGGCGCGCCTTCTCGAGAATCAACTCTTGGTAGCTGCGTTCGGGTGGGCGCGGCCAAAAATCGTACATCACCGGCTGCTTGCAAAGCTCTGCGGCTTGAATGGCTAGATCGACCGCAGCCCAGGGCGGGTGCTCGTCGTCCCATGGCAGTTGCGTCCAATAATGAGCGGTCTTGACGCCGACGCAAATATCTGGATACATGAGCACGGTGGACGCACACAATTCGGGATCCATTGTCCGCAAATCTTGCTCAAAATCACCCAACATGCCCAGATCCACAATGTTGATGTAGGCAAAGATCCTCGTCTTAGCAAGGTCGATAATCGTACGCTTAAAGTTGAGAAAGTGCTTGGCCCCTGCCGTGCCTGTATCAACCATGGTTGTCACGCCCGAACGGAATGAGTGGGCGTCCGCCATGACACTCAACCCTTCTGGCTCGCGCGTGTGATGAACATGCACATGGATATCGATCAATCCCGGCGTGACGATCTGCCCCGCCACATTTATTACATTTTTGGCAAGGCTGGGATCGATATCGGCTTTGACAGCAGCGATTTGGTCGCCGCTGATTGCCACATCCATTTTGCTATCGATACTATTTTCGGGGTCGATTACGTGGCCGTTTTTGAGGAGTATATCGTAAGAATTATTTGAATCCACAGTCGTCTCGCTTTGTCTTTTACAGAAATCTAATTGAGAGATAAGGGAATTAGCCTAAACCAGAAAACAATTATACGAATTTTAGCGACTTTCTGGGGTAGCTTGCGTTCATACTATATATTTTATTTTTTGGAATGGCCTTATGCTGCTTCGCCTACATCATCATCTTTATCAGATTCTGTTTCCGAACAAAAATCGGCAGGGGAAATTGTATGTGTTGGAAATGCTTTCCCCAACTTCTTACCAGATGTGACGAGGGGGACCTTGAATTTTTTTGCAAGCGTGATAAATTCACAATCATACGCCGAACAGCCGCTTTGGTGGGCAAGCTCCAAGACACGATGCAACTTCATACTCTTCGCCACTCATCATCTCTAATACCGCATCCATAATTTCGAGTGAGTTATCTACTGTGACGATATTTTGTCGCATGTATAGTGCTAGCACATTGCGAAATTCGCTACGCACAATAGCGGAGCCACCCAATACGGATCTTTGTCCAAAACATTTTCGCAAGCACAGAGTGTGGACTGGTCAGAAACAGATAGCCAATCAGATTCGTATCTGCAGCAATCATAGGCGCCCATCTGATTTGGCTTGTTCAAATTCACTCTCTGTAATTGCGTAAGCAGACGTAGCCGACGCGCTTTTTGCAGCACTACTTTTTTGCTTGGTTTAAAACTTCCAAGTTGACGCTCGATGCAGACAATAATCTCACTATGTATCGAACGGCGATTCGCTTCGGCAACCCATTTTAGCTGCGTCTATAGTTCATCATTAATATTTTTTATCGTTACATTTGCCATATTAAACTCCATTTGTGAAATTTGTTTCCAATTTGGAAACATTATGAAACCAAATTGGGGAGTTTGTCAATAGGCGATCTGGTCGGTCCGCAGAATTCATTCTGCGTTGCAAAATTCGCTTGTTGTTGGGGTCGATTATGTAGCCGTTTTGATCAGCATATCGTACGGCTCATTCAGTAACCTCTTCCCCACTAGGTGAGATCAGCGTGGCTAAGTCTTCGATCTGTTCGGCAACCGTTACTTCTTCAGCCATCACCGCCTGCAACGTCGAAAGCGTCTCCTGAGCCGCGGCGTACTTCACTTCTTCATGCAAAGATGGCTGATAGATCCCGGTGCTATAGAATTCATACGAGGCGGCCTTGTCTGGCACATCTACCACGTGAACGGTAAAGCGAGCGGGCAATCCATTGTCCGGGCAGTGCTCTTTGAACCAATCCGCATAGGCGCGCCGATACGCACCATAGAGGCGCTGTTGTTCGGCGGCAAAACCAGCCGGATCGAGTAGCGGATTGGGCGACTTGGGCTGGCAGCCAAATGCATGAACTTCTATAAAGTCAATCTGGTCGATCGATTGGCAGATGCCCGCGTCTTGCAGCCACTTTTCCCAGCAGCGGAAGACGAGCGGGATCTCGCGTTCGGGGTCCATTTCAACCAGTTCATCTAGCCCCAAAATGCCTTTGGCCGAGTAGCCGCCCGTCAGCCCCGAAAAGTGAATCTTCAGAACTCCGTCAGCCTGTTCTTCGGTAACGAGTGCCGAGAAAATAGAGTCTTCGTTTTCGGTATAGTAAGTAAGTTTGCCTCTCTTCTTGACGATAAAGGCCATAAAAATATTCCTTTATAAATTTGTGTTTACTCAGTAGATATGGACTACATTTGTAACCGTTCAGTAGCCTTTGCCTCTGCCTCTGCTTGCTTCGCTGGATAGCAATTCCTCGATCCGTACCTGTCGGTTTAAGACGCAGCTTTTTTATACGGCTACCTACATTTATCCTTTTAGCGCGCCTGCGGTTAAGCCCTTTTGGATCTGCCCCTGGAAAATAATGTAAACCACCAGCGTCGGGATCATGATCAGGGTGATGGCGGCGAAAAGACCACTCCAATCGTTCTCATAGCGCTGCTGCAATGACAGAAAGGCCAAGCCCTGACTAAGCACATAATTATCGCTCTTGGAGATAAGAATGAGCGGCAGGATATACTGATTCCACATGCCCAAAAAATTAAAAATTGCCATGCTGATTAGCCCAGATTTTGCCAACGGTAGCATGATCCGAAAGAAGACTTGGTACTGGTTTGCGCCGTCAATAATTGCGGCTTCGTGAAAAGCAGATGGGATCGTGCGAAAGAATCCGGTCATGAAGAAGACTGTAAAGGGCAGAGAGTACGCGATATAAACGAGTATCAGACCCGAAAAGGTGTTAAGTAGCTTAATATCCCGCAGCAAAAAGAAAAGCGGCACCAAGGCCAAAAAGACGGGGAAAAGCATTCCGGCTAAAAAGAAGTAAAAGAGCACGCGGTTACCCGGAAAGGGAAAGCGAGCAATAACGTAAGCGGCCATGGATGCAACAAGCAATGTAAGGAAGATGGCGGGAACGATCACAAGTAGCGTATTAATGAAGTATTCACCAATACGCGCGTCGCTCCACGCGCGGGCAAAGTTATTCCACTGTAGGGATTCGGGCAGCGCCCATGGACCAAAGAAGATCTCTTGATCCGTTTTAAACGAGCTAAAGATCAGCCAGCCCATGGGAAACATAACAATGATGGCCCAAAGCGCTAAGACAATATTTGTAATAGAACGCGACAGCCATCCAGCTTGATCATAACGCATTTATTTAGTGCTCCGATAGTGTCTAATATTCTAGGGTTTGGCGTTGGGTGGCCTGCATCGAGATGACCGAGATGGTCAGCACCATTAGGAAAAGAGAGACGGCAATTGCGGTCGCATAGCCAAAGCGGCTAGATTCAAATGCTTGTTCGTATAGATAGGTGGCCAGCACATCTGTGGCGCGGTTTGGGCCACGCTGCCCATTGGTCATGACCATGGTAAGTGGAAACATATTGAATGCGCCAAGAATCGAAAAGATGGCGGCAGCGCGTAACGTTTCCCACAGCAGCGGGAGCGTGATCTTCCAGAACATGTCTCCACGCTTGGCTCCATCGAGCGCCGCAGCTTCATAATAATCAGCGGGGATATCCTGCATGGCAGCCATAAAAAGGACCATAAAGAAGCCTGCGCCTTGCCACACTACTACTGCGCCCACACAAAGCAGCGCGGTTCTCGGGTTGCCCATCCACGCCGGGATCCCGTCGAAGCCAAGCAGATTAAAGAGCGGTTCAAGGCGGAGAATGCGCAAAAGCGGCGTCAGAATACCAATCGTCGGGTGATAAACATAGCTCCACAAGACGCCGATGGCGATCACAGACATTACCTGCGGGAAGAAGAATATGATTCGATAAAAATGACTGAAGCGCACCCGTTGAGTCAACATAAATGCAAGAAAGAGACTGAGCCCAATCGTAGCCAGGGGAACAAAAGCCAAATACTTTAAGTTATTGCCCAAAGCGTTCCAGAAGTTAGCGTCGGCCCACATCCGTTCGAAGTTTGCCAGTCCATTGAACTGGATATTTGCGCTTACGCCCTTCCAGCTTGTAAAGGCAATATACATTGAACGGCCATAGGGGTAAATGACAAAGGTGAGATATATCGCCAGTGCAGGGAACAAAAACGGAATGATCAGTTGATACTTATTGCGATACATAGGTTTGTTCTGTCTTTGGCAAAATAAAATACTCTGCCGCTATTTTAAGTTAAATAAAGAGGTGATTTGAGGAAGCAGGTTCAATAGAACTCACACCCTTTTGTGAATTCTATTGAACCTGCCAAAATTGGTAGAACTATCCTACCTACACGGGACTATCCTTCGACAAACTCAGGCGCTAACCGTCGTACTAAGACTATAACGCCACCTATGTCTGGTTTTGTCTATCCCAGAAGCGCCTAAACGGAGCGTCGTTCCTTTGGCCCCGTCGTTGGAGCCTGCCCTTGCGAAGGCAACGGGATAGGGCGGGTTTTTAACGCGTAAATTTCGTTACTTCCTCATCTGCTGCGGTCTCATCTGCCTTAGCCTGAGCAAGTTCAATAAACTCATCTGGCTCCATTCTGCCAACCATCACCTCGCCAAGGTTATTGCTTACCTCGGTGCCAAGATCGTTATACCATGTACCGTATTTCGGTTGTGGGAAGATGTCTGTACCTGCTGCTTCAACAGCCGCAATGGCCGAACTCATCCCGGCACTTAGTTCAAGTCCTTCTGTGCCGCCAATCACGGGCATCATCGAGCTAACATTTTCAGCAAAGAATTTGGCACTTTCTTTAGAAAGCAGACAGCGGATATACTCCATGCCCGCCTCTGGATTTGTAGCCGCAGATGGGACAAAATAGGTCTCGCCCGACGTTGCCATGACCGAGGCCGCGCTACTGCTATCAATCGCTGGGATCGGTGCAAGCACCATATCAAACCCATCCGGTGTTACCTCTTTCATCTCATTTTCCAACCATGTACCGCAAGGAATAAATGCCGCATTGCCCTTTAGCCATTCCGCCTGAGATTCGGTGTGGTTTAGCGCCTCTGTCCCTTCCAGCAAGAAGTCGTTTGCAGAGATTTGTGCAACCATGTTAATCGCCTGCACCATTGCCTCGTTTTCCCATGCGCCTGGCTCTAAGTTATCGATCGCGCGCCATACGTCGTCCCCGCCAATTTTCTGAACCAGTGGTTCAAGGATGCCAAATTGCAGGTAGTAAGGGTACTGGCCCTGATAGGTCCACGGCGCGATCCCTGCGGACTTAATCTCGTCGCTCAATGCCATTAACTCGTCCCACGTGGCGGGCACCTCCCATCCATTAGTTTCGAAAAGCGATTTACTATACCACATGCCAAAGACTGTATAGGCCATATCAACAAAGAGCTGCTTTCCTTCGATGACGCCCGCATCTTGCGAACCGGGGAACAGCGTCTCGGCAAAAGTTTTGCCGGGCGTATCCAAAGAAGGTGCATTCATCAACGGCGTCAAATCAAGCAGTTGACCTTCTGCCGCAAGGGCGATTGTGTCCAAATTACCGGCACCACTGTTATCGATCACGTCCGGCGGATCGCCCGCGATGAAGCGCGGTCGCAACTTGTCGCCAACGCCTTGAATGCCCTCGACCGATACTTCGCTGCCCGGATGAACGGCGGCAAAGAGGTCGGCTGCATTTTGAATATAGTCGATACCATAACCACCTTGGAAGAAGACCCCTTCGGCCATAGTGCCATCGGGTACGCCGAGTGGGTTAACGGCATCAGCAGCAATTTCAAAAGGTAAATCAAGCGAAGCAGGGTCCACTGATACAGCCGGTGCGGCACCCGATCCAGCAGGAGCGCTTTCGCTGCCAGGCGCGCAGGCTGCCATAGCAACAGTGCTGGCGGCCAACGCCGAATACTTTAAAAATGATCGTCTGGAAAATCCGTTCGGTGTAGTCATTGCTCTTTCTCCTAGAATTTGAATTATTATGATCTAAACTGTAATAGTTTTCAATGTATTAAATTGATGTGTAGATTAAGAGAGGTGGTGAAGAGTAGCTATACCAAGCAGTGCCATAAATTATCATTTCTTCCCGTTAGGTAGCTATCTGAACAGAAATGTCATTTTGTGCGGCTGCGGAGTATAAGTTGATATAGCTTAAGCATCAAAAGTAGGTATATCGATCATGAAAATAGTACTACAAAGGATAATCCGAGCGCAAATAGGCAAAAATTGACGCTCCATAAGTGTGAACTTGAGGCTTTCTAGTTCCTCACGCTCTGTAAGGCGTTGCATTCTATGAGACGTTTATCTCGCTGCGTCTAAGCCAATCAGTAGAGCGACATAAAACACGCGGTAGATTATTCAATTTGTCCATTGGGTGTTCGTCAGGTTGTGGTAAGATTTCTATGATTGCCGTACTCATTCACTCGCCTAACAACGATAGATTTCCTGTTATTTAGCCGTCCAGCCAAGTGCAATCACACAATGCTATCATTTGTCTCATACCCTTAATAGAACCTTACAGCAAAAGGCTAGTGCTTTTTAAAATTAACCTATATATACTGACATATGTTGGTTATCTCCTCGCTATTGTTAACCACATTCTAGATAACGCCTATATTAAAGTAATAAACGAAGCACTATTTTTATAAGCAAATGTTGCTAGAAGTAAACTGAGAAAAATATGAATCATCACGCCTTTCACCACTGCCTATTCATACTGTTGTTGATATGCAGTTTCACCCGCCCCAAGAAGAGTCATTTAACGATTACAAGTATAGCAGTATCCATTTTCCTCTTTGGAGTAATCTACACATCTGCTGCGGCACAATCCCCAGTTTTAGGATCGCCTCCACAAATAAACGAAGTAACTCTGCGCGATGAAATATCACATCATGAAACCCCAAATTATGAAGCTGAAGAAGCAAGAATCGTCCAAAGCGCGGCGCTACAAAAAACAGCAAGCGTCCTAGTTATTGACCTCTCCACACGACAGAATGCACTTGACTTTTACAATGCAAACTACGTCAACCGTAGCGATACACCCATCAGCTGGACAGGCAATCAAGCCTCCTGCAATGCGGGAAATACTTCCAGCGCATTCGCAAATCAATACATCCATCGCATCAACTACTTTCGTGCAATGGCTGGCGTTCCAGCAGGCGTCACCCTTTCTACGGATTACAACCAAAAGGCGCAGCAAGCGGCTTTGATGATGAGCGCGAACGATAAGCTAAGTCATAGGCCAGATTCTAACTGGAAATGTTACACACAAGCGGGAAAAGATGCTGCCGGTAGCTCCAACCTATTTTTAGGCATGGCCGGGGTCGATTCGGTCGACGGATACGTTATGGATCCCGGTGCTGGCAACGCGCATGTGGGGCATCGACGCTGGCTACTGCACCCAGCGACCGAAAAAATGGGGATTGGTAGCGTTGACGATAAAGATGGATTTCGTCAAGCCAATGCCATTTGGGTCTTTGACGACACAATCTGGAATGAACGACCAGCGACGCGCGATGACTTTGTAGCATGGCCACCACCCGGATTTGTGCCCTACAATGTAATTTTTTCTCGCTGGAGTTTTGCTTATCCCGATGCTGATTTTTCGAATGCATCCGTGAGTATGAGCGCAAACGGTGCCGCGGTTTCGTCTAGCATAGAGCCCGTCACAGATGGCTTTGGCGAAAATACATTCGTGTGGAAAACAAAGGGGCTTGCGGACAACAAAATGTGGCCAAAGCCAAATGAGGACACGCCATACACCGTCACCATTCGCAACGTACGCATAAAGGGGGCGGCACGCGATTTCACCTACACGGTAACGGTATTTGATCCAGCTGTAGAGGTTGCCATCCCATCGATTGACGTAAACTTTGACACCGCCGCACCGGGCAGCTTTTTAACAGTTCGGGGCGATGGATTTGCCGCCAACCAGCGCGTGCCAATTGAGCTAAATGGAACAGTTGTACAGAATGCCACCGCCAATGCCAGCGGCGAGCTAGCCATCATTTTAAATACGCGTGGCTCGGCTGAAGGCACATACCTGATTAGCGCACCCGTTATGGGGAATTCGCAAAATACAGCTTCGGGCTATCAACTAGATAAAGCCCTGCCCGTACGCCCAAAGGAGAAAATTCCTGGGGTACAAACCGCATCTGTAAGAAATATTGCGCCACTTATCCAGCTATTCGTGCCGTTGATTTCGCAGTAGCGCTCATTAGCCCAAACAGTTTCTCTCACTCTATCTCTCTCACTCTATCTACTGGACACTTCTGGCGCAGATAGATAGTTCGTTGTCATTCCCCCTACCTACGGGAATCCAAAGAGATTCAATGATTACGATACACTAGTGCATCATTCAATGTCCACCAGCGGCACGACCGTGCCATTGTGTACTTTAAAAAGCTGTGCTCTATCGCGAAACTCTGGCGTAAAATCTTCTAGATCCGTCGTCGTCAGAATCGCCTGCGCAACACCATCCAGCGCGGCCAATAGCGTGCTGCGTCGCTGCGCATCCAGTTCGCTCATCACATCGTCGAGAAGAAGCAGCGGGAGAGATCCCGTTGCTTCGTTCATTGCCTGTACCTCGGCTAGCTTGAGCGAAAGTGCGGCACTGCGCTGCTGCCCTCGGCTGCCGTAGGTGCGCAGATCGCGCTCATTTGCGAGAAAGCGAAGATCATCACGGTGTGGCCCGTAAAGTGTGCTTCCAGCGGCGAGCTCGCGGCTGCGGCGCTGCATGAATTGGCTGCGAAATTGTTCTGCCACTTCTTCGGGGTCGAGCGGCGCGGTGGCGGCCACATATTCTTCAGGTGCAGCCTCTGCTAAAGTCAACCTACCCATCTGCCCGCCCATCGCTTCTAACGTACCCGATATATCAGACTCTACATCTACACTTACAGGCTCTGGCGGTACGCCCTCTTTTAGCGCGCGATACTCCTCTGCGGAAAGATACCCCGGATTGAAGCTCGGCACATACTGGATGTGCAACTGCTCACGATGACCGCTCAGCTCAAAATGGCGTCGATAGGCCAAGCGCTGAAGCTGCTGCACAAATTCATAGCGCCGCGCGATCACATAGCCGCCATGTTCAATCAGCTGATCGTCCCAAAAGCCAAGCTGCGTTTCGGCAGATGAATCGCCCGCACGCAACCCTTGCTCGCGCAGATCTTTTAGCAGACTGTTGCGATGGGTGAGCACTTTTTGGTAACGAGAGAGCGAGCCGGTATACATCCGGTCTATCTGGCAGAGCGCAACATCCATATAGTGGCGTCGCTCGCCCGGTGCGCCCGCGACCAGCTTTATATCTTCAGGCAAAAAAAGCACGGCCCGCATCAGCCCTACCAGATCGATATTGCGCTTTGTTACCCCATTTATTTTAATTTGTTTGTTGTAATTATTGCCGCGCGCCCGCGGGGTCAGCACAATTTCTAGCTGTAGCGGATCACGTTCGCGATCATCTTCATCAATTAACTCTGCGGCGATGCGGCAGTAGGGGATCGGCTCATTGGCCGCTTGCCAATCAACCACCTCGCGCTCTAGCTGCGCATGGATCGGCTTGCTGGTTGCCAAATAGTAGATGGCTTCGAGCAGGTTGGTTTTGCCCTGCGCGTTCTGTCCTTGCAGGAGCGTCAACGATTTTTCGAAGTCAATCTCCAAACTATGATAGTTGCGAAAATAAGTTAGCGAAAGGTGAGACAGGCGCATGGGCGAATTGGGTAGTAGATAGTGAAAAACAAGTAAATAGTGGAAAAGAAGTGAAGAGTGGAGTAAGTCGCTGACAGTTTGTACGATTCACTGTTTCTTCTCACTATTTATTTGCTGTTACTTGTTTTTTGCGTAAGTTCCGCCACGAGGAGATCGATTTCGGTTTCGGGATTGGCTCCAGTCTTCATAGCGTAGTCGCATTCTAACAGCTTGCCCATGATCCCGTCGAGTTCGGTCGCGGAGTATTGGCGCGATTGCTGCATGGCCTTTTTAACCGGATACGCACTTTCTTTGACGATTTTGGCAATATCATATTCATTCCCACCAACGGTTGCAGCCGTATCCTTCACTTTGATCATAATGCGGAACTGGCGCGCAATCATGGTGAGCAGATAAAAGGCGTTGGCATCGCTGCGGCGCAATTCGTAGAGCGACGTGATGGCCTTCTTGCCGTTACGCTGACTGAGCGCGTCGGTCAGATCCCAAATCAAAGCTTCGCTAGCGTCGCTCACAAGCAGCTTGACATCATCCGCGGTGATCTGTCGCCCGCTGGCGTAAGTGGCCAGTTTCTCCAACTCGTTATCGAGCTGACGCAGGTTCACGCCAACAAAATCGGCCAGCATCTTCACTGCGCGCCCCTCGATATTGATCTCCTTGGCGGCGGCGCGGCGCTGCACCCAGCCGAATAAATTTTTGGGGTCAGGCGGATTCAACTCGGTGAGCGTAATCTCCTTCTTTTTGATCCGATCACCCAAGCCCGCAACGGCTCGTTCCGTTTCGCTCTCTTTATCGACTACCTTAAACCCTTTCCACAACTGACGGCGCTTGTCTACTTTGGCATCGATGAACACCAGTTCGCACGTGTCGGGTAATGTATTAAACCCAGTAAGCAGGCGCGCGGCTTCGGTATGCGCGGTGCTGGTTGTATCCTTACTTGCGGCCACGCGTCGGTCAAGGTGATCCAGATATCCATTTACGATCAGCAGCCGCTTGGTCGCAAGGAACGGCATCATGCTGGCTTGGCCGAAAATGTCCGCAACATCGGTCTGCGTGCCCACAATTTCAGTGGTGTTCATGTCGGCCATATCCGGATCCCCCATGCCCTGTTTGAGCTTGGTAATCGCCTCGGCGGCCATGTATTCGTCTGCATTTAAAAAGAGGTAGATCATGGGGATACTTTTGCCACAGAAAGATGGAAAGGACAAACTGAGGGGGCCAAGAGAATGGGGGAGACGCTAAGAAATCAGTTGCGCCATCACAAAGCGGTGGCTCAATGCCCGAAAGCGGCCCCAATCCGCCCACTGCGAATCCCGATCACCAACGTCATCGAGCCGATCCGCCACCACGCCAAGCTGCGCCGTTGGATACCATGCCCACCCGCCGATATGTTCCGTTGGATCTAGGGTAACAATTGTGCCATTTTCCGGCATCTGTACTAAAAAGTGGTATGTGGCAAAGGTATGCTTCTGTCGCTGCTGCTGGTGGTCAAGCTCATACGCGATAACGCCCAAATAGCGCTGCACGATCACCCAATCCGCGCGCGGCGACGTGCCACTGTCTTCGTCTACACTCGAAGCAACCTTCATGCCCGTCTCTTCGTAGATCTCTCGCGCCAACGTTTCCTCTACCGCCTCGCCTTCGTGGATACCGCCCGTTGGCAAACGATACGCCCCAGCCGGATAGTAGGTCTTCACATGCAGCAACACCCCATCCGCCGGATCCCCACGATGCATCACATAGCAGATCTCGGCGCGTCGCGTATCGCTCGTAATCAACTGGTGTTTGCCAGTGAGGAATGGATGATTAACGCTAATGGTATGCTGTTCAAATGGCGTTTTGCCCCATTTTTGGACGAGAGTTTTCAGTTCGTTGGGATCCAAAGGTGTTGTTAGGGACATATTAGTTTCTGGTGGTTGGTATTTCGGTGGGTGCGAAGATCGATTGAAATCGTAGGGGCACGACATATCGTGCACGTCCCGTGAAATCCACAGCCACGGGATCAATGTAAACGTACGAGATCGGCAGATGCTGGACATGGCAATCTCGTGGGATAATCAATAAGAGGCACGATAGTTCATGTCCCTACGGCTATTTCGAAGGATGATAGACGGGCCATCATGAGGGAATCTACAATTCAATCCCACCTATCCTGTCGGCTGTTGTATTCCACCACGCCCAGGATACCAAAGAGCAATCCCAGCATCGAACAAATATAGGCCACAAAGTTGAGCAAAAACGTCGACTCGACCACGCGCAACACCATGATAAACGCGATGCACATGCCAAAAAAGGCCAAAAAACCACCAAGAATCATTAACCGAATGGGATGTTTGATATTCATAGTGACATCTACTGATCATACAACCAACAGTCCACCGAATGACCTGGCTGTGGCTCGAAATCGGGCGGGATCTTCACCTCGCACAGTCCTTCAATTGCCTCGGCGCAGCGGGGATGAAAACGACAGCCCGGCGGCGGATCGATTAGATTCGGCGGCTCGCCCGGTGGCACTTCGCGCAACTCAATCGCGTTACGCGCGTCCGGATCGGGAATTGCAGCCAGCAGCGCATTCGTATATGGATGCAGCGAATTGCGCAGCAGCTCATCGACATGCGCCTTTTCGATCAGCTTGCCCGCATACATCACAAAGATGCGCTCGGCAAAGTAGCGCACGGTAGAGAGATCGTGCGTAATGTAGATCACGCCCAAGTTATGCTCTTGCTGCAACGTCTGCATCAGCCGCAGCACTTCGACACGCACCGACGCATCCAACATCGAAACGGGTTCATCCGCAACAATCAGCTTCGGGCGCAAGATCATCGCCCGCGCGATCACCACGCGCTGCTGCTGACCACCGCTGAGCATATGCGGAAACTTGCCCAAGAAATCGTCCACGGGCGTCAGCCGCACCTCTTCCATCACTTCGGCCACGCGTCGTTTGCGCTCTGCACTGCTCCGCACCTTCTGCACGATTAACGGCTCTTCTAAAATGCGCTCGATCTTCATGAAGGGGGCCAAAGCACCAAAGGGATCCTGCTGCACATAGCCAACCTGCGCCCGATATTCGCGCATGGCGGTTCGATCCATTGCGCTGAGTGGGTTGCCTTCGAAAAGGAGTTCGCCTTCGGTTGGTTTGTGCAGCCCCAGAATCGTCTTCATCAGGCTCGACTTGCCACAGCCGCTTTCGCCCACCACCGCAATCGACTGACCACGCCGCAAATCAAAGCTTACGCCATCTACCGCGCGCACAGAGCCTGCGCTGCCAAAGCCAAATTTACGTAACTCGAACCACGTATGCACATCCTGCAACGAGAGCAGCGGCGCACCTGCTCCTGACTGGTTAGAATTTGGCGAGCCAGCCGAGCGTGTTGGGTCAATTACTGCGCTCATGATGTCATCTCGCGTGCGTCAGCGTATTGCGGATCGACCAACCAGCACTGCACTCGCCGTCCCGCTTCATGAATCATCGGCGGCACCTGATCGCACGGTTCGAAGCGACTGGGGCAGCGCTTGGCAAAGCGACAGCCGCTGGGCAGCGCAAGCAGACTTGGCGGCTGCCCTGTAATAAACTCTGGCTCTGCAATTTGGCGCAATTTCGGCACGCTTGCCAGCAGCTTCTGCGAGTAGGGGTGTTGTGGCTGCGAAAAGAAGCGTTCGGCGTCGCTCACTTCCACCATTTGGCCCGCATACATCACTGCAACCCGATCAGCCAATTCGCTAGATGTGGAAATATCGTGCGTGATCAAAATAAAGCTCGTGTTTGATTCCCACTTGATCTGCTTGAGCACATTCATAATATTGGCTTGCGTCAACACATCGAGCGCCGAGGTCGGTTCATCCAGAATAATCAGGTCCGGATCCGTAATCAGCGCCATGGCAATCGCGGTACGTTGACGCATTCCGCCGCTCAGCTCAAAGGCATAGCGATTCAAAAAGTCGACCGGCACGCCCACGCTTTGGAAGATAGCCGCGGCCTTTTCCATGGCGTCGCTTTTGGACGTATTGGAGTGCGTTGTCAGCGGCTCCGTTACCTGATCGCCCACGCGCAGCACCGGATTGAGCGAATTCATGGCCGCTTGTGGCACCATGGAAATTTTCGACCAGCGTACCTCGCGCCGAAAATTATCTTCGGACAACTCCATAATGTTCAGCCCATTTAGATAGACTTTGCCCGTGTATTGTTCGATGTTGTTTGGCAATAACCGCAGCAGCGCACGCGTCAGCGAAGTTTTGCCGCAGCCCGATTCGCCCAAAATTACCATGGCTTCGTTGCGCTTCATCTCGAAATTGATGCCGTCGACTGCTTTGACGATCCCTTGCCCGGTACGATAGTAGAGACGTAAGTCTTCTACTTTTAGCAAGTTCTTGTCGGAGGTTTCGCGACTAGACGTTACGTGACTAGATGTTACATGTTTAGACATTACACATCTCGCAATCGTGGATTAAAGACTCGGTCTAGCGCAAAGCCAACCATTGCGAAACCCAATCCGGTTAACATGAGCAGGAGCGATGGTTCGAGCACCCAGTAATATTGGCCTTGAAAGAGCGCGCCATTGACGCGAGCGTCGTTCAAAATTTTGCCCCAAGTTGGCAGCAGCGGATCGCCCAATCCTAAAACCGAGAGCGTTGCTTCGGTAAAGACAACGCCCGGAATTGCACCGATCACTCCGGGGATTAATGTGGGCAGGATGCGCGGGATCATATAGCGCGTGATAATGCGCCAACTGCCTGCACCATAGGTCTGCGCCGCCTCGATAAAGGGTGATTCTTTAACCTGCAAAAAGAGCGCGCGCGAGGATTTAATGCCGCCACTAAAAATACCCAATAAAGTTAGCACACCAAACATTACCCAAATACTTTTCGAATAAAAGGTGGCAACCATAATCAAAATCGACAGCCCGGGCAGCGTCATATTGACTTCGGTGATGCGCTGTATTAGGGCATCGATCCAGCCGCCGTACCAAACGCCCACCGCGGCAATAATCAGCGATGCACCGCCCGAAACGACGGAAACAATCAGCCCTAATGCGAGCGCAATCGGTGCGCCCCACAGCAACGCCACCATCAGATCGCGCCGTTTGTGGTCGGTGCCAGCCAGCCCATAAACTTTACCGTAGGCAATCATCTGCGCATCGATATCGGCTTCATCCTCGAAGACTAAGCCAGCAACCTGTAATTCGTAGCGCCCTTTGAGTGGGGTAGGCGTCTCGCTGTTTGGATCGGCAAAGAGGACATGGATTGGCGCTTGCCCATCAAAATCGCGTGCAAGCTTTTCGTCTTGTTCTACATAATAGGTTGCGTTGCCTTGAATGGTCATATCGCTGAATTCAATCTCGCGACCATCGGGTGTGATCCACTTCATTTCGATTAGCGGTCGCTTTTCATCGAACTCGGCCTGAAAGAAGACCTGTAACTCTTGGGGAAAGTCGTCGTAGGTAAAGTCAAATGGAAAGCTTAGAAATACGTCGGTCATTGTTTCGGTTAGCACCGTGCGCTCTTTCAAGTTTTCGTCTTTGGTGCTGTCTAAAATGATTGTTTCGGGCAAGTTGTAGCCGAAAGCATTATACCATGCCGGGCGCGCATTTTTTGGCGATTCTTTCCAAACGCCCTCGCCGCCACGCCACAGCCGAATCGCCTCGCCATAGGGCAATGCAATCGGTGCGTAGATGGCGAGCACAACTAAACATAGAATCAAAAACGAGCCAACGGCGGCCGATGGGTATTTACGCAGGATTGAAAAGACGCGCATTATTTTGCCCCCCCCTCGCCTACATTCAAGCGTGGATCGAGCAGCGTGTAGGTGATATCTAGCAGGAAGATGGTGACGGCCAGTAGGTAGGCATAGATAACGGTGGACCCAACAATAATGGGGGTATCAAATTGGTTGGCGGCTTGAAAAAAGAGGCGACCTAGCCCGGGCCAGTTAAAGACTGTCTCTAAGATAATGGATCCTGTCCACATGCTGATTAGGCTGAGTGCAAACCCAGTGACAATGATTGGCAGCGTTGGCCGCAAAATGTAGCGTCGCTCGATGGTGCGTGGATGCAGCCCTTTGGCGTGCGCGACCTCAACATAATCTTCTTTGGAGTAGATGAGGAAAAAGGTGCGAGAGCTGTAGATGCCAGCAAAGATCCCGCCAATTGCTATTGATGCAACGGGCAAAACCATATGTTTCATGACGCTAAGGGCATAGCCGATCATGTTGTCGGGTGGCGGTGAAGAGACCATGCCGCCATAGGGCAAAACGCCAAATGAACCGGCAAAGATGATGATGAGAAATAGCGCATAAAACCACGATGGCGCAGCAGAAGTTGGCGCAAAGGCTAGGACGAATTTATCTAAAAATGTGCCATAGTTGCGCGAAAGGTAGAGGCCGGTAAAGAGTGTGATGCCAAACATGAGAAAGTTGGCGGTTGCAAAGAGCACAAGCGTAGGTGGGAGCCGCTCTAAAATAATGTTGCGCACTTGGCTGGATCCGCTGTCGCTAAACATGGTTTCGGAGCGCCCTAGGTTGAGCGTGAGTGCATTGGTAAGGTAGCGAAAGCTGCGGATGATGAAGGGTTGCTCGAGACCCATTCTCTTTTCTTGGATTAGAATACGATCATCGATCCACTTCTTTTTCTCTTCGGAGCTCATCATTGCGTATTGATCATCGAAGCCAGCGAACATTGCTACTTGGTCGCGAATAAAGCCTTTGCGGATCTCGTCGACGTGGCCGCCCATGTTTGCAATGAGGATTGTGACGTAGACGGCCAATACAACCGTAAACGATTGTGTGAGCAGTCGTACGCCAGCAAAGCGCGCAAAGCGCATCACTCCCGATGCACTCGATTTTTTCGTCTCTTCGATTGTGTCCTGCGGTTGCAACGGCAGTGCAGCTTGTGCCATATGTCCCTCGTAAAGAACGGTGAAAAGCGGTGTTCGGTAGGTCGGTATTCGGTGATAGCGGTATTTAGGCCCAGCTAGGAATGAATTCCTAGCCTGATATGGAAAACCTGTTAAAACAGGTTAGATGCTACAGCTTTAACGTGATTTATCACGCTTCCCATACCAGACGCAGAATTCATTCTGCGGGCTACCGATCTACCGAATACCGACTGATTACCGCAGCTACCGTCTTATGGTACGGTTACAAATTCAATAGATTCAAAGGTTGGTACGCTGACAAGTAGCGGTACGACTGCCACTTCCATTCGATTTGCGCCTGTATCTAACTCAGCAGTTTGCTCAGCAGAGAGCATCACTTGGAAGAGACCATCTTCGACCGCTTCGGCTTCGCCAGAGTAAGCAAGCTCGCCCACCGCGTTGAAGATCAGATACTTGACGCTGTCGATAGTGTCGACTGCATATGGTTCACCATCGAAGCTCACCATCACATCGTAGGTTGCCTCTTCGCCAATTGTAACGCGGCTGTCGCCTTCGACCACAACATCTGCAATCATTGGCGTCGAGAAGCGAGTCCACTTTTCAGCATCATCTGGATAGGCTTCGAAGCGTCTCATCACAGCAGAGCCTTCAACAGGAAAGACATCCTCTAGATAATATTGCCCTTGATCGACCCAGAAGTGACCCCTGTCTGCATACCACGCTTGCAGATTTGACCAGCGTTCGGCAATTTCGTCTTCGCTGATATAGTCGGCCATTGCATCGGCGTAGGGAATCATGCCCGCATCGGCGGCCTCGTTCATTTTAGCTTCAAGGATATCCAAGCTTGGGCCAGCAATGTAGCTTGCCCATTCGACTTCCAGCGCGGCAGCTTTGTCTGATGAGAAAGCAAGTTCGCCCGCGGCGTCAGCCATAATGCCTACGCTCAGCATGGTCCACGATGTGCCTGGGTAAGTGGTGACAACGTTGGCCTCTGCATCCAGCCCAAAGACATCCGAGTAATTCTCGACCACGAGCGGATCTTCCGAGACAATGCGCCAGCCTTTAGACGATTCGAGAAATTGCTCGAACGATGGCACGGTTGATTCATCAAAGAGTGCGCTTTCGGGCTTGGCTCGGTCGTAGCCAATAATCTGGCCCAGCATGAGGTCGGCCATGCTTAGGGTGCTGCCGTCGTGCCACTGCACATCCCACAGATCGCTGGGATAGTAGACGACACTTTTACGCAGCGCGGTTAACCCTTCGGGGTGCTTCTCGCCCACGGTGATCCAGCGCTGCTCGACCGCATCCCAATCGATGATTGCATCATCGGGCACAGTGATTTCTTCTGCGAATTCTAGATCCACCCAGTCCAGCGTCTTGCCAACGGGCAACCCTTCTTGAATGGTCACTTCGGCACGTTCAACGCGATTGGGCCAGCTTAGGCCAGTAAATGGATCGGGCATGAGACCTGTGCCGGACATGCCGCGCTGTAGCATCAGGTCAAAGATCCAGTTGCTGCCCGCGACGGGGTTCCATGGCTCGGTCAAAATGCTGGGCATACCAATTGTGACGGTTGCGCCCGACTCTGTCCCCTTACGCAGCGTATGTGACCAAAGCATTGTTCCGCTAACGCCACCGGCTAGATCCGATGCAACAGAAATGTCTGTACTGTAGGCTGTAGCACCCAGCTGACTGACAACCCAAATGCGGATTGAATCCTCCAAAGAGAGGGTGAGCGCTTCGGCAAACATTTCTTTACGCTCATCCAATGTGGCAAAATCGCGTCGCGCTAATCTGTCTGATAGGGTGTCGAATTCCTCTGTTGGCGTATATTCCTGCCAAAGTGGAAAGGAGAGGCCGCGTGGCGTATAGAAGAAGTCGAAATTGCTGGCCTGATCGCGGCTGATTGCGGTTGTGACCCAGCCACCGGTATAGACATGGAAGAGGCCATCGCCAGGGTTGCCGCGGATCCAGATGGGCGAGGCGTCGGCCGCGGTCTTATAATCGCGCGTTACGGTAAAGCCGATATCTTCCAGCACGTTCGAGACGTAGTCACCCACATCGTTGCGCACATCTTCTGTCCGGATCAGCACGATGATTTCAACTGGTTCGCCTTCGTAGTTCCACAACCCGTCGACCATTTCGGCACCGAGTGCTTCCATCTCTTCGCTGATGACTTCGTTTGCTCTGTCGGGGTCATATGCATAGTTCAATTCAATTTGGCGGGCCACATCAACCAAGCGGGCGTAGTCTGGGAAGGCGGGTGTAATGGCGGTATAGCGCGGTTGGGCTAGCCCACCATAGAGCTCTTGTGCAATAAAGTCGCGATCAATCAGCCAGTTCATGGCTTCGCGCACACGCGGCACGGCGAATGGGTTCAGCTTGCCCGTGCCATCAAAGACTGGGCCAGATGGATTAAAGGTTAGCTCGGAATAGTTGCCAAATGATTGTGCAGAGTTGAGCCCGGCTTCTGTGATGGAATCAAATACTTCGGGATCAGATATAGAGTTTGCGTAGATGTCGATATCACCAGTATTCAGCCGTGTGACGGCGGCGTCAGCAGATGGCTCTTCGACAATCACGATCTCATCGACAATGCCAGTTGCATCGCCCGTCATCTCTTCAGCCATTTCTTCATCGGCTGGTTCGTCTTCTGATTCTTCCTCTGTTTCTTGAGCTATTTCCTCCTCAGCGGGTGCTTCGGTTTCTTCGGCTTCGGTTGATTCTTGTGCCGGGGCAGGGGGTGGTGCCACTGCTGCGCCGCCACAGGCAGCCAAAACGAGCGACAGCACGATTAGCCACGAGAGTAGCATACCTTGCATCCATTTTGAGTTTCGTTTCATTAAAATCTCCTTGATTGATTTGTGCATATCGGTATGCGGCTGAAATTGCCTTATTTTTTGTAATCGTTCAGTCCTGCCTTGGGTTTCGATACACCCACAAACTACCATAGCGTTAGCGGCGGGCACTCAACCGGCGGAAGGGGCTGAACGGTTACGTTTCTTAAGGGCAAGAAGTGCAATTTCATTTGCTGCCCATATGAACGGATTAATTTTGTAAACAGTGGTGCTAATTGTACAGTCCATAATTATCTTCCCAGAGAACAGATGGTGACTTTCCTAGAAGCAAATGGCTCTCGTTTTACGGCTCCATACTAGCACCACTGGCTGATAAACTTATATTGAAGTGGTGGAACCAATAGCGGTTGAAAAAACCGCCCTCATGTTAACTTTATATTGCCGGAAAGATTACAGACTATTCATAGAAAGAAACGAGGTTCAACCGGATCTCTTATGGTCGACAGAGTACAACGCACTCGACACGGGAGGACCCACGATGATTAATGACCCTGTCAACCACATGAGATCCTGAAGAGCCAAAACGAAGCGTATCGTATAACATTGTGTTATCTTCTACAAGAGAAAACATGCACTATTTATTGGTGAGTTTTTGCAGTCAATTTGCAATCAAAGGGGGGGGCTAAATATAAAAAGTAGCGTAAGTGTGTCGTGCAGCGCAATAGTAAAAGTACGATCACAATATTTATTACTGGTTGTATCACATTTTTATGGCGCAACAAAGTTGTGTACAGTACATTTAGAGACAAAAAACGGCAAGCCTATCAATTGGCTCACCGTTTGTACCATCTTACGCATTGTAGAAGCGTCACTTAGATGATGGCTTCGACCTTTTGGTGAATGTACAATCAACAGTCACATTATTTGTAACGGTTCAATTGATCCTTGGTTTCGATAAAAGCCAGATACTGCTCTAGCTCACTCAACCAGCGGAGGGACTAAATGATTACCATTACTTTTTGTTCTTCAGCATCGGATCCAGTGCATCGCGCAGACCGTCACCGATTAGGTAGAAGCAGAGTACGGCAATCGAAATGAGGATGCCGGGCCAAAGCATCAAATGCAGCGGGGCTGGATCCATAGAAAATAGATTGCGGGTGCGATTGAGCATACTGCCCCACGTTGCAGTTGGTTGATCGACGCCAAGACCCAAAAAGCTTAGTGCAGACTCGGTAAGAATGAGACCGCCAATATCGATGGCCGTTACGACAATAATTACGGGGATCGCATTGGGGATTACGTGGCGCATCAATATTCGGCCATTATTTGCACCAAGCGAGCGTGCGGCTTGTGAATAATCTAATTCTTTAACCCGAAAAACATTCCCGCGCATAAAACGAGCCGTGCCGAACCAGCCAAGAAAGCCCAAGAACAGCACCAACTTCGAGGCATCATTGTTGATTGCATCACCCAGAATAGGGATATCTCCGATAGGGGTTTCGCTGAAGTCAATTGCGGCAATAATGATCAGCAGATAGAGGGTCGGAATTGAAGAAATAGTATTGATAAACCACATGATGGCATCGTCCACAAATCCACCAAAATATCCCGCGATAGCCCCCACACCCACACCCAAAATTAGCGAAATAAATGCCGCAGCAAAAGCGATGCTAAGGCTTACACGCCCACCATATAATAAACGGGCCAGCTGGTCACGCCCTAGTTTGTCCGTACCAAGCCAATGGGCTGTTCCCTCCGCTTTACCCAATATTTCGGCTGCGGTTTGGCTATTGGGGTCGATCATCCACTGGATGTATGGCACGATCAAGGGTTGCTGGAAAGAATTATCGGTGTTTGTGCTTGTCTCATTGACGCCCATTGCCCCAGTAATTATAGGAGCACATAAGGCAAGCAAGGCCATAAGAAGCACAACTGACAACGCCAATATCGTCAACTTGTCTTTACGTAAGCTTTGTATCGCCATACTTCCATATGATTGTGGCTTGCGCTTAAGTTGTGGACCACCCGTGGATGCTAAATTTAAATTTGTAGATGCTGATTGGACAGCCATACATAACCTCTCTCGCCGTTATCACGCCCGAACGCTTCCCCACCTATGTGAGGACAAGCTTGTCAGGCATCCGTACCGTTGAGCATCTTTGGATTCCCGCTAAAAACCTGCGGGAATGACAACGAAGACTCTACGTTTTTAAAAGTGTCCAGTAGTAGAACAATTAAGACAAATGCACGCGTGGATCAACAAACCCATAAAGAATATCAGAGAGTAAATTCCCTAAAATTACAAATAAAGAAAAGAACATGACCGAGCCCAGCACCATCGGGAAATCCTGCTGCAAAACGGCATTGAGCGTTAACCGCCCCATGCCCGGCCAAGAGAAGATTGTCTCTGTCACCACTGCGCCACCAAGCAATCCTAAAAAGGCAGGGCCTAAGATTGTCATCAATGGAACAAGCGCATTTCGGAATGCATGACCATATAGTACGCGATTATTCGGTAGCCCTTTGGCGCGTGCGGTGCGAATATAATCTGTGTTGATTACTTCTAACACTTCGGTACGCATAATGCGACTAAAGAGTGCAATTCCGCCAAATGCGAGCACAAAGGTAGGCAAAATTAAGTAGTCAAGCCGCCCCCATAAGGGGACATCACCCGTTAACGAAACAGGTCCTCGACCACCCGTTGGCAAGATGCGCAGGAAAACGCCAAAGAAGTAGATGACGAGGAGCCCCATCCAGAAATTGGGCACAGACTGACCAATAACGGTAAAGAACCGGACAATATTATCAAAAATAGAGCCGCGATAGACAGCACTCAATACACCAAGAGGAATCCCCAAGACGAGAGAAAGTATCAGGCCCGCTATGCCCAGTTCAAGTGTAGCTGGCATTCGCTGTTTAAGTCGATCCCATACGGGTTCTTTGGTGTCGATGCTCGTACCAAGCTGTCCTCGGATCACGCCTTCCCCCGTATCGCAGAGGGTTAAGTTTATGCTGGAATAAAATCCGCATGAGGTCTTCTGCGAGGTGAGCTCTTCTACCTGATCCCCTTGGCGGACCATAACGCCAGCAAACCAGCTAACGTACTGCACAGGCAGCGGCTGATCCAACCCAAGCTGTCGGCGAAGAATTTCGCGCGATTCTTCGGTTGAGCTTGGATCAAAGGTGCGAAACATAACTGGATCACCTGGTGCAGCGTGAGCCAGTAAAAAGCTAATAATGCTCACCCCAATTAAGGTTGGGATAGCCTGTAATAAGCGGCGAATAATATATCGAGTCATGGTATATTTTGAGTGGTAGAACTATAGAGGACTTACAGTCGAAAGCGTATAAGGGTAACTGTTTAGAGATTCGTAAAGCACAGTTAATTGTTAACGGTTTGTTCAGGGCTAGCTCTAAATAGTTACGTATAAGATATATAATTTATGGGCATCCGCGAGAATAAATTCCTACAGGGACCAAAAGTACCGGTAGCAGAGCAGCCAGCGTTTATAGGCTAAACAATCACCGTCGGCGAGGGTGACGTGAACAATCTATTTATAGCTTTGAATCGAACGTAGCTGTACAATCCATCTTTGGATTCCTGCCTGCGCAGGCAGGAATGACATCGTGACCAGTTCTTGCGCTATCGTATCTTCCGATAGCGCAAGAACTGGTCACAAAATTAGGAAATAACCTATATCAAGTTATTGGGCAATCGTTTTGTCGAACCACGTCTCAATATTCCAAGAGAAGCTCCATTCGCCCGGATCAATATTGGCCCAATCAGAGCTGTAGCCACGGTTGCCAACGCTACCCGTCACGAAGACATATGGAATATCGTCGTGAATGATCTGCTGGATTTCCTTATAGATCTCGGCTCGCTCTTCAACACCACAGCCAACGACACCGATACCAGCATCGAGCAATTCATCAATTTCTGGATTGCTGTAACTGACAAAGTTGAAGCCACTTTCTGGCGTATCGTTACGTGAGTGCCAGAAAGAATCGTCGTTTGGATCGGTACCCATGCCCGTCCAGCCGATAATGACCATGTCGTATGTCTGACCAAGCATCAGGCCAACCATTGTGCCAAAGTCGATTGCTTCAAAATTAATCTGGAAGCCAACTTCAGCCAGCTGATCCTGTACCAGAACACCTAGCTCTTCGCGTGTGGTGTTGCCCGAATTTGTCATCAAGTCAAGCTCAAGTGGCATGCCATCTTTCTCGCGTACACCGTCACCATCTTCATCTACCCAACCAGCATCTTCAAGCACCTGTGCTGCCATTGCCTGATCATACTCATAAGGCTCAATGCTTGGGTCGTGTGCCCAACCAACGGCAGGAAGCACATTGCTGGCAATTTGGTATCCTTGACCTAGATAAACGCTATCAATAATCGACTCGTAATCAAGACTGTGTGCAATCGCAAGCCGCACAGCGCGGTCGCTTAGAATCGGATGCGGAGCCTGCTCCATCATATTGCCGTCTTCATCTTGACCTGGAACAACATTTTCTGGGTCACCAAGGTTAAGACCGATGTACGTATAGCCATCATCATTAAAGTTATTGCGGATTAGCGAATCATCTGCTTCAACTGCATCAATCTGCTCAGGCTCGATGCCCATGAAATCAATTTCGCCCGTTTGCAGTTGAGCAAGTCGAGCGCCAGAATCTGGAATTACCTTGACTACACGACCATCTATGTTTGGCGCGCCCTTCCAGTATGTTTCATTGCGCAATAGGGTAGTCAGCTCATCTGTCTTGTGCTCGCCAAAGATAACCGGACCGGCACTAACAGGTGGCGCTTGATTGTAGTCATTCTCCATGATGTCCGAGAAGTCATTGGCATAAAGGTGACTCGGCAGCCAACCTAAACCAAGATCTAGTAGACCGTCACATTTGACCTGCGAGAAGGTAACTTCTGCTGTGTAATCGTCTAATACATCAATGCTGTCTATAAACTCAACATTAGACTTACGTGGCGTTTCTACAAGGTCGCTGGCAATAGCGTCGTAGGTAAACTTAAAGTCGTTGGCATCAACCGCTTCACCATCGCTCCATGTTACACCCTCACGGATTTTAAAGGTCCAGACTAGACCGTCGTCTGATACGTCCCAATCTTCAGCCATTTCGTCTTTGGTGACTTCACCGCTAAATGGATCGGTACCAAGAAGGCCTGGAAAAAGCATAGTGTAAACGCCGCTACTTGCGTTGTCTGAACCTAAAATTGGATTCAAAATGCTTGTGTCTGCCGCGGAAGATTCAGTCCAGATGCCACCTTGTGTAGCTTCCATCATGGCGTCGTCATCACCACTATCACTCTCTGCAGCATCGCTTGGCGCAGCGTCGTCATTGCTTTGGGTCGGTGCAACAGGCTCTGGCATGGCGCAGGCAGATAGCACTAGCGACATGACCATAAGCAGGCTAAAAATTATACTTACTTTTTTTTGCATAAAAACTCCTTGTGTTGGTTTCAGTAACTCACAATCTTAGAGGATGAAGCATTCTTAAACGATAGCCGTAATCTAGCAGGTGCTTCGGCTATATTATATATTAAGAGAGACTATTCCCTCACTTTTAGCATAGTTATGAATTACTGATTTTATAAATTATTAAAAATTATGCTGAAATCATTTTGATTTTACAGAGTTGAATTGCTTTCAGCATAATAAGTTAATACCTAGTTTGGATTTACATTGACTTAGGTCGACTTTGTGCGGTTTTTTTGTGTTGGTGTATGTTTTGGCCTCACCCCTGCCTTCGCAGGGGCAGGCACAATGGTGTTAAGTTAAGAATTCTGATCCGTACATTCTGCTTTCGTCCACAAAGATTCGACGAAAATCGCAGGGGAACGATGTATCATGCCCGTCCCGTGAGATTCGCATGGGGAATTGGCTGTGTTAGAGCGGACAGGCTCTATACATTCTTTTAAACTTTACATCGCATAATCCACTATCGAAATGAACAGGCGTTTCAGAATAATTCACAGTTGCAACACGCTGCTTGTTTACAGAGAAATAAATGGAGCTACCCAGTGTCGAACTATCGGCATCTGTATAAACAATTTCGAGATTATTTCGGTTCTCGATTGGCTCCTCGAGTAAAATACTGTGTTGCCCAACCGCCATGCTAAGCTCAGGTGTTGGTATACTATTCGCAGGGAGTGGTGTAAGTTGACGAGCGCTGGGCAATATCAAAAGTATAGAGAGAATCGCTATTGCCAAAGAAGTAGAAAGTTGAAATGAGCAGATCGATTGTTGATAATTGCGGATAAGAGTGTCCATCCACCGTGCAGAGAGCTTTGATGCAACAGAAAACCGCTGCCCGCTGCATTCGGCAATATCGCGCTCAAGAATCAGTGCTAATAATTTAACATCTTCGTCAAGCGCGCCCGCTAACCTTCGCAGCAACACGTACCCAATTTGACGAGGAGGCAACATGCCTTGTTCCAGCACATAAATGTCAAACTCCGTTGCATCCGTCTTTTGCGCAATCGTTGCCCGTGTAAGCCCTAGCTGCTGTCGTCTAATTCGTAAATAGTCAGCAAAATTAGTGGCGGTCTTTGTCTCATGTGGTGATGGGCCCTCAACTACCCGCTGCGTAAGCAAAGAGCCAACGGTGGAGAGAAACGCATCGTGGTCCAACTCTTGGGTTTGTCTGAGATGTTGTTTATTCATCGAACAGCACCTCTTCGCAGGCTAGCTCTTCGCAAATTGCTCTCAGCTTTTTAAGCAGTCGAAAGTGCTGAACCTTGACTGTTGTTTCCTTTTTGCCGAGGTATGCGCCGATTTCTGAAAAAATCATATTACGATTATAGCGTAGCCACAAGATGAGCTTTTCATCATCGTTTAGCTTACTCGTTGCCGCGACAATCAGCTTAGTAGCTCTGCTTTTAACTTCGGGCACAAAAAGCTCATATTCAGCAATATCTTTACCGTTCAGCCGATCAATAAGAAAGTTTTCGACAATATCGAGGGGAATGTACGCATTCTTTTCGCGATGGTATTTCTTAATGCGATTGGAGGCGCAGCTAAAAAGCCAAGAGCGTAATGGATCTGTGGATCGCGTGTTTTCGCGTCGCTCGAACATACATAACTGCTCGGTAGCAACGAGCCAAACCTGCCCAAAAATATCTTTGGCCTCAGCTTCTACACCGTTGACTTCGGTATAGATGTATCGCCAAATGATTTTGCTGTATCGATTGTAAATAGCAGAAAATGCGAAGGCCCTCTCCTGCTTGTTGCCCTCTTGAAAGAGACGAACTAATTCAAACGAATCGTGCTCTGCCCACTCTCCCAAATCGCTCTCGGTTTCGGGTGGCCAAGGAGCCCGCGATACAAAATTGTCACTTGTCATAGTTATATAGGCAAAAGCGTTACATATTACAAAATCTACTCATCCCGCATCCGTGGATCAAACGCGTCGCGCAGGCCATCGCCGAGAAAGTTAAAGGCGAGAACCGTAATAGTGAGCGCAATGGCCGGAGTAAAAAGCGCAAACGGATAAGGGCGAAGTGACCCCACCTCATCAGAAATCATAATGCCCCAACTTGGCGTGGGTGGATTGACGCCTAACCCGATAAATGAAAGGAATGATTCAAGCAAAATGTAGCCTGGTATGGCAAGCGACTCGTAGATAAGACATGGTCCCAAAATGTTGGGAAGTATATGTTTGAAGATAATCTTGAAATCGCTTGCACCAGTAGCGCGAGCCGCTTCGACAAATTCTTTATTCTTCAACGATAGCGTTTGGCCGCGTGCTATACGTGCCATGCCCAGCCAGTTAAATAGACCGATTGCAATAAACAAAATAAGGATCCCACCAGACGCTCTATCGAGTGACAGCACTGCTCCGGCTATGCCACCTGCTTCGCGAGCGCTAAATGCCTTTACCGCCACTTGAATCAAAATAATGAGCACAATAAAAGGGATCGCCCAGATGAAATCCACAAATCTCATCATTATGTTGTCAACCGTTTTTGAGCTGTAGCCAGCAATTAGGCCATATACCACGCCGATGATCAAGCTCACTATTGACGCAACAAACGCCACGGCCAAAGAGATGCGTGTGCCGTAAATTGTTCGACTTAACGTGTCGCGACCTAGATTATCCGTTCCTAATAAGAAAAGACGACCATCCTCTGTTACCGTCTGAGGTGATTCATGCACATATTGAAAATTTGCTCCATCAAACGGATGTGGAGCAATGAGAGGGGCAAATATAGCGATTAGGATTAGTAAAGCAATGATGGTCATTCCTGCAATAGCAAGACGATTATTAAACAGTTGATGCATTGCATCGCCAAAAGGCGTTCGCGTCTTTCGTTCTGGAGCGTTGGATTTATCTAGCGAAAGAGTACCAGCAGCCATTAGAATTCCTTAATTGAGTAAGAGAAACGGGCATGGTTCGTTTAAAAGAAGAAGATGTTTACAAATAGGTAAGTGCGGTTTCTAGTTCTGTCGGAATTAATAAGAATAGTATGCCCTTACGGAGCTAAAGCCACCGATCTAGAAATGCGATGCCACATAAATCTGGCTTTGTCTGCCCCATAAGCTCCGTTTGAGGGAGCGTTGTTTCTCTAGACCCGCTGTTCACAGCTTGCCCCTTTATGCCCCTTGGGCGTGCGCAAGCAGGGGGCGGGGACAGGCATTCCATGTAGATTCGTTCTATCCCTTCCTCGTCGCACTGACTGTTTTGGTGCTTCCCACCAAATCTGACAGAACCAGTACGATAAAGAAATCATTCGCACCGACACAAACTGGATCTGTGAACTCATCTTGTCCATTTGTATAGATGCTACCTCCACGCAACCAAACGGCCTTGTATGCATCCGAACTTTTATCGGTGATTACCCATAAGTCTCAGACGGAAGGACCGAGTACCCACAGATGCGGTTTGTCTTCTCCAAAGCAGCATGGGGGGCTACACGCAGTTTGGTATAACCGCGTGCGACGCTTTGACCAAACAATCCGGGGCATTCGGAACAAACCTTGGTCAATGCGACGCACGCTAGTCCCGTCTATCCCGTGAGAAAGTGCGCGTCGCACTGGTCCCCGTGAGAGTGAGCGCCCTTAAAATTGTAAACCAGAGCGTCGCACACGAATTATACTCGTACTACTCGTTCCAATTGCGTGTACCTTCAGATGCTTTCTCCACAAAACTACAATATTTATGGATAATCACCGAAACTTTTAGGCTCGACGCTGCACTACTCAGGATCTCCTAATCGTAGCGAATACGCGGATCAATCCAAGCGTATGCAATATCAACAAACAAATTTGCACCAATCAAAATCACGGAGTAAATCAAGGTTGTTCCCAATACCACCGGATAATCCCGATTGCCCACACTGTTGATGAAATATTCTCCCATCCCAGGAATGGCAAAGAATCGCTCTACTACAAATGTACCTGTGATGAGACCAGCAAAAAGTGGGCCAAAGATTGTGACAACAGGAATCAACGAATTTCGCAATGCGTGACGCACGATGACCATATTACGCCGCAAACCTTTTGCCCGCGCCGTGCGAATGTAATCTTCGCGAATTGTTTGCAGCAAGCTTCCCCGCGTTAACCTAGAAAAGCTAGCCGCAATGCCAGTTCCCAATGTAATGACAGGTAAAGCAGCATGTAAGAAGAAATCACCCAGCTCATTGAGTGGTGGAAACAGGCCAAACGCTAATTCCCGATAGTTAACGGCCCACCGCGCCGTAGGAAACCAATCCAAATGCACCCCAAAAACAAAGATTAACAGAGGCGCAAGAACGATATTGGGGATAGAGAGACCAATAACAGAAACAACAGAGCTAGAATAATCGATCCACGTATTGCGATTGAGCGCAGCAAAAATGCCAGCCGGGATACCAATAGCAGCCCCTAAAAGAATAGACAACAATCCAAGCTGCGCCGAAATAGGAAGCGTTTGCCCGATTATATCATTTACGCTACGCCCACGTGCCGTGAAGGAAGGACCAAGATCACCTTTCAACACATCAGCTACGTATGTAGTAAACTGCTGCATAAATGGCTTGTCTAAGTTGTACTTGGCTTCTAAATTTTCTCGCACACTGTCGGGCAACGAGCGATCACCTACTCGATCAAATGGCCCACCAGGTAACGAACGCGCCATGCTGAAGGTGACAAATATAATTAATAAAACGACAGGGATTGACCATAGAATTCGGCGAATAATATAGGTAAGCATAATTTTTGATACCTAGAGGACCACAAAAGCAATGTGGCAGAAATAGTGTCAGAAAAGAATAAAGGCGTAAGGAGGCAGGTAAGAACCATTGCTCCTCACGCCTTTATTACTACTTAGCTACTTTGGTGTAAGTTGATTATTTTGCAGACTCGTCAATTGACCAGAATTCGAAGTATGGATCCTCTGAATAGGTACGATCTAAGTATGGCTTGGTTACCCAAACTTGCGTATAGTAGTAAATGGGAATTACACCAGCAAACTCATCAACAAGCAACTGTTCTGCACGCTGATAGAGCTCGAGCGATTCATCTTCTGTAGCAACCTGTGCACTTGATGTTAATTCCATGTATTCACCTACTAGGTCTCCGACTCCTGCGCTATCGGCACTAACCATTATTCGGTTAGATCCTTGTTCTGGGTTGAAAACTTCGTGCAGAATATTGTTCGCGTGCGTATAGTCCATACACCAACCGAGACGATACACATCTGGTTTTGCTTCCAGTGGGGCCTCATTTTCAATTGCATCTAGATAGACGGCCCACTCTTGCGTCTCGATCAACACCTCGATTTCGGGGAATGCCTCGCTCCACATTGCCTGAATTGCCTGCGCAATTTGCGAGTGGCCTTCGCTGACGTTGTGACCAATAGTTAGACTTAACCCAGCACCATTTTCGTAGCCAGCCTCTGTCATTAACTCTTGCGCCATTGCAACAGCACCCTCATATCCGGTGCCGCCTAGCTCTTCGCTCAACGCCCATGGTGCAATTGCTGGATCTTGGGCAAACGAGCCAAAGTTCAGCTCACCAGTTACTGTATTGGCTGGCGTTTGACCACCTTGTATAACGGCTTCAATCAACGTTTCGCGGTCAACGGCCATTGACAGGGCGCGGCGTACACGCACATCGCTTACAGCTTCTTTCTCCGTAATGAAGCCATAGTAATAAACACAGTTTCGAGGTGAAATACTTCCTTCTGCCTCTAGCTCGCTGCCTTCCGTATAGAAGACGTTCTCCATCTGTGCTTGCGGCACACCAGACGTATCCAGTTCACCATCTTCATAGAGAGCAAAAGCAGTTGAAACTTCTTCAATCATTACAAAGTTAATCGTGCCTACGTTGCCAACTCGATCATCCTCTTCCCAACCAAACCAGAATGGGTTTCGTACAAGCTGCATTGAATCACCATGTGCCCACTCGGTCAGCGCAAATGGACCACTGCTCACCATTGTTTCTGGCTCTGTCCAAGTTTCGCCGCCAGCCTCAATGGCTGCCTGCGGCTGCGGGAATGTCTGCGGCATGGCCGTAATCTGCGGGAAGAAGCTAGCGCCGTAAACTAACGTAAATTCTACGGTGCTCTCATCTAAAGCAACAACGCCCACATCGTCTACGCTCCCTTCACCAGAATTGGCGGCTTCACAGCCAGCAATAATGTAAAGGATATAGGCATAGTCCGAAGCAGTTTCAGCATCACAGGTTCGTTGCACACCATAAACCACATCTTGTGCCGTTACCATGAGTGGCTCACCGCCCTCACCCGTAGCCTGCACAACATCACTACCATCGTACATGACCCAAGGAATGTCGTTTCGAATTGAGTAGGTAAAGACCGTATTGTCCTCGTTGCCGCTCCACTCGGTGGCAAGCGACGGCATTGGCTCCTGTGTCTCTACATCTGGCTTTACCAAACCAACAAAGAGTGATTTGATGAGCGCTGATGAAGTCGTATCGGTCGAGAGAGCCGGATCGAGCGTTGGTGGCTCTGTTGCCAAGTTGTAGTTGAGGGTAGACAGAGCACTATCCATCATCTCGCCATCATCCGCCATGCTTCCACTTTCACCAGCGGGGGCGGCAGTTGGCGCAGGACATGCAGCCAACACCATAGATGCTACAATCAGTAGCGCAAAGAGTATCGAACTCTTCTTTTGCATATTTTTCTCCTTATTAA
>Ga0209185_1000687_pt1 | contig 36451 bp, 30 predicted proteins | sample SidtaG_2_FD_187425 | JGI IMG/M metagenome (GOLD analysis project Ga0209185, IMG submission 187425) | Marine algal microbial communities from Sidmouth, United Kingdom - Sidmouth_Asex2 metaG (SPAdes) (version 2) | ecosystem: Host-associated > Algae > Red algae > Unclassified | place: Sidmouth... | reverse complement strand
GTCGTAGTGCTAAAGATGTTTGTCAATATGTTTGATTTTTATTAAGCAGACAGAGAGGCACCCCAAGATGAATCTTCGAAGGAGATATTAAGGGTTTCTTTGATAATATAAGCCATGAATGAATATTGGAAAATATTCCTATGGATAAAAAGATATTGTTAAAAATGTTAAAAGCTGGTGTTATGATTGAAGGCAGTTATAAAGAAACTGAAGAAGGTGTTCCACAAGGCGGTGTGATATCTCCTATTATAGCAAATTTATGTCTTGATGGGCTTGATGAAACTATAAGAAAAGCTTCTAATAACAAAGCAACTCTAGTGAGATACGCTGACGACTTCATTATAGTATCTCAGAACTATGACATATTAAATAAATTAATTACAGATGTTGGTAAATTTCTAAAAGTAAGAGGTTTAGAATTAAACATGGAGAAAAGTAAAATCACTAGAATAGAAGACGGATTTGACTTTGTAGGGTTTCATTTTAGAGAATTTCCAGATTCTAATCGGGAAATCGGAAAGAAAAAAGGGATTTTTCTATATAAGCCTACAAAAGAAAGCTTACAAAAAGTAAAAGCTAGAATAAAACTTTGTGTCAAAGAACATTCACAACTTCCCTTGTGAATGCTATTCTCAAAAATTAATCCAATATTAAGGGGATGAGCGAATTATTACTCGTCTAGTACTGCAAAGGTAGCTTATACTCATGTGAGTAAATACGTCTTTGATTCAATTCACCGAATGTTAAAAATTAGACACCCAAAGCTTAACGCTAAAGTGCTTAAACTCAAATTTTATCACAAAGTGGGTAATAGAGATTGATTAATGTCTACTAGTACTGAATTTCAAAGATTTAAGAAAATCAATTTATTCCAAATATCAGAAACTCCTATTAAAAGAACTACAATGATAAAACTTGATGCTAATCCCTATTTGGATGTATTTGAGGAATATTTCAACAAAAGGTCTTTAAAGTTGTGTTTTAACCAACAAACGAATAATATTCGTTTAAAGTTGGCCAAAAGACAAAAAGGTATGTGTCCTATATGTAATGAGTCTTTAATTAGTAAGTATGGAGACATACTTTATGAATTAGAAATTCACCATATCATACCTGTAGTGAGTGGAGGTACAAACATATTGAAAAATATGACTCTTCTTCATAAAACGTGTCATCGTGACAAAGCTGCGTTAAACAATTTTAGCGTTAAAATGGATGAGCCGTATGAAGGGTAATCTTCACGTACGGTTCTAAACGGGGGAAAATGTGTGAGCATCTACCTATCGTAATCTTAAAACTTTGCAAATTCGAAAGAAGAAGTATAAGGTTTGACGCCTGCCCAGTGCTTGAAAGTGAAAAATTACGTGTTTATGCATGTGTTATAAACCCAAGTAAACGGCGGTCTTAACTATAAGGATCCTCAGGTAGCGAAATTCCTTGGCGGGTAAATTCCGTCCTGCATGAATGGCGTCACGACTACCCCACTGTCTTTAGCATAGACTCAGCGAAATTACATTGTCTGTGAAAATGCAGACACCCTGCAACAAGACGGAAAGACCCTATGATTCTTTACTATAATTTTGCATCGTAATAATTTTATTTGTAGTACAGTAAAAGTAGAAGCATAGTTATGCCATTTTGAAAAACTACTCTACAAGTAAAAGATTACTTACTTATTAGGAAATATGTAAAAATGGTAGTTTACTTGGGACGAGGACCTCCTAAAGTGTAACGGAGGTGCACAAAGGTAAATTTTAATTAGTAAAACAGGCTAATATAAAGTGTAATGATAAAAATTTGCCTGACGGTAAGAGTTACAACTCAAACCGAGACGAAAGTCGGTCATAATGATCCGGCAGTAGTGTATGGAAATACTGTCGCTTATCGGAAAAAAGAAACTCTAGGGATAACAGATTTATCATGGTTGAGAGTTCTTATCGATGCCATGGTTTGATACCTCGATGTCGGGTGCGATTCGTTGCTAGTAAGAAAAGATATGTACTTTTCGTAAATAGCTAGCACTAATATTATTTTGGTGTTAAACTAACACTACAGATAGGAAGCTAGGTCAAACTAGTGGGCCTATGCATCAACTCCAGGTGCTGATCAATGAGCTGCAGTTACGCGCAGTGAACCCTATAAGCTGTATCAATAGTAAATACGGATTATAAGCAGGGCATAAATCTATATTTCACTAACTTATAGAGTGATAAATATAGAAAGAATATTTATTTTAGTAAATCTACCAAGAAAAGCCAATAATGTCGATTATTATTTAAATATATTCTAATATTTAAATCCGCAATAAAATTTCCTAAACCGAGGATAGTGGGGGACAATTATAAGTGATATACCCCATTAACACGAAATATCGTGAATTCTAAACATAAGGTATGGTTTAATTACGACGTTTAAACCGGAGTGCCAGTTTTAGAGGGAATAGAGGGGCTTACTAAATAAGTGTATGTAGTGTTGGAACGAAGTAACTGTGATTGTAGACCAAAATATTTTTGTTTAAAATACATTGGGCGCATACTATTGTGTTAATATGCAATCACGGCAGGATTCTATAAGAAGCTAAAGCCGTAGGGAAAGCCTATTGGATACGCTGACGTATAGACAAGCCATATTAATTTGAATTGATCTTTGAAAATATACAAATACAGACCTAAAATGATGAAATGGAATGACATTATCTGAAAAAATAAAGAAATTTGATTGTATAAATTGCAAAGACAAATATTTAATCTAAGTAAAATGGGTGATATGGAGAAAGTTTTTTTCATACAAAAACAGCTCATAAAGCATGAAAATGCAAAATTTTTAGCCGTTAGGAAAGTGACACAGGACAACCTGGGAAAACGAACCGCGGGAGTAGATAAAATTTCCTCGTTGACGCCAGACGAAAGAATGGAGTTAGTAAGAAATATACACGTTGATCAAAATTCGGATAAGATTCTAAGAGTAACAATCCCAAAACCGAATGGTTCTGTAAGAAATCTAGGTATACCCACTATAAGAGATCGTGCTAAGCAATGCCTTGTCAAATTTGCACTCGAGCCGCAGTATGAAGCAATTTTTGAACCTAACAGTTACGGGTTTCGACCTGGTAGAAGTGCTAACGACGCGAGAAAGGCTATTGTAAAGTGTTTACAAAGGAAACCTAAACATATATTAGATGCGGATATCAAAGGCTGCTTTGACAACATTGATCACTCCAAGTTACTTGAAAAGCTGAATACGTTTCCCCTATTCAGAAACCAAATTAACACTTGATTAAAAGTAGGGATACTGAGCGATTTTCAAGGAAATAAAACTGAAATTATCCCTCAATCCGGAACTCCACAAGGCGGTACAATATCACCTTTGCTGGCAAACATCGCTTTACATGGAATGGAAAAGTTGGTGAGTAAAAGAGGAGTATATCTTATTAGATACGCGGATGATTTTCTAGTTCTATGTAATGAGGAGAAGGAGTTATTAGAAGCCAAGCAAAAGATAGAAGTTTTTCTAAAAACTATAGGTTTAGAATTTTCTGCAGAAAAGACTAAAATAACATATAGCGCATATTCTTCCCCAAAGAAGTCTAGCGGTATAGATTTCTTAGGTTTCAACTTCGTCAACTACAAAGTGGGTAAACATAAAGCCTCCAAAGATAGTCATGGAAAATTAACCGATTGAATGTCTAGGTGTCAACCTAGTATAAAATCGATTGACAGACATCTTAAGGATATCAAAAGTATCTTGAAGAAGTCCAGTGGTATATCCCAAAAAGTCTTAATCAGTAAACTAGCACCTGTTATTAACGGATGGACTAGATATTTTGCAGTATGCAATGCAACGAAAATTTTCAGCTTTTGTAGTATGCGTACATTTTATCTTCTAAAAATCTGATCTCAAAAGAAGAGTCGGTCTGGAACTAAAGTGTCTAAACACTGAATTAAAGTCGATAAAGCTAACTGAGTATTTGGCCTGATAGAAAACGATGAAGTGATAAAATTGAAAAGACATGATCAAACCAATATAATTAGATCTACTAAAGTGTCAAAAGAGGGTAGTCCGTATGATGGTAAAGTTACATACTGGTCTAAAAGATTATCATCAAGTAATAAGTACGGATCTCTCTTAAGGACACTTTTAAAAATGAAAGGACCAAAATGTGATATGTGCAGGATTTATTTTAACGATTCCGATAGAATAGAGATAGATCATATTACACCAAGAAATCAAGGAGGAACCTCACACTGAGATAATCTAAGATTACTGCATGGACATTGTCATGACACGCGTCATTCCAAAAATGATTAACGAGATTACTTTGTGTCAAGATAACAATTTTACTTAATAACAAATTGATGTTGATAATATGACTTGAGGAGCCGTATGAAGGGTGACTTTCACGTACGGTTTTGAAGTGGAAGGTATTCTCGTGAGAGAAGACTTGACCATAACCTCATCTTTTCCTGGAGCTGAAACAGGTTCCAAGGGTATGGTTGTTCGCCAAATAATAAGATACGTGAGCTGGGTTCAGAACGTCGTGAGACAGTTCGGTCCCTATCTGTTGCGGGAAAAGAAAAGAAAAAAGTCTATCTTTAGTACGAGAGGATTGAGATATATTAACCAATAGTGTATCGGTTGTAAAGTTTCTTGCATAGCCGAGTAGCCACGTTACCATTATATAAGCGCTGACAGCTTAAAAGCGTAAAAATAACTTTTTAACTTTTCAAGAACATTCTAGGAGATCACTAGATAGATCGGTTTATTATGTAATACTTGTAAAAGTAAGTAAATAAATACGAAATGTTCATTATATTTTAGTGTTATATTTAAGAACGGGTTAACCCGTTCTTAAACAATTTGTCTAATTAAAAATGAAATTACTCAAAAATATAACTTTTCAGATGAGACCATATGATAATAGCTTAGATTTAAAATTTCTTCGAATATATAGATGGACTCCTTCGAATCAAGCAGAAGCCAGATTTACTGTTCATCCAGTAAACATAAAAAATTGCGGTCCGATGATATTAGATGCCTTACTAAAAATAAAAGATGAACAAGATTCGAGCTTAGCATTTAGGCGCTCTTGTAGAGAAGGTATTTGCGGAAGTTGTTCTATGAACATAAATGGCACTAATAGTTTAGCTTGTTTAAAACCAATAAAAACAGATACCACTATAATAACGATATACCCGCTACCTCACATGTACATAATAAAAGATCTGGTACCCGATTTGTCTAATTTTTATTCTCAATATAAGTACATAAAACCTTGATTGATAAATAAAGCGCCTAAAAAATCTGAATACTTGCAGTCAGAAAAAGACAGATCAGAATTAAATGGTATTTATGAATGTATTTTATGTGCTTGTTGTTCTGCAAGTTGTCCTAGTTATTGATGAAATCATGATAAATATTTAGGCCCTGCTATATTATTGCAAGCTTATAGATGATTAGCAGATAGCCGTGATACTAATACAAAAGAACGATTAAGTTTATTAGGTGGTAAATCAAAACTATTTAAATGTCATACTATTATGAATTGTAGTAGAACTTGTCCTAAGTCATTAAATCCGGGAAAAGCAATAGCTTCAATAAAACATAGCATTAATTATAGTGAAGCCCATTTGGTGAAATAGGTAAACACGACAGATTTAAAATCTGTTCTTTTTAAGTTATCGGTTCAAGTCCGATAGTGGGCAGTTTGGGATAAATGGCTGAGTGGCTTAAGGCAATGGTTTGCTAAATCATCGTATAAATAATTTTATACCGTGGGTTCGAATCCCTCTTTATCCATAATATGTTAGCAAAAGCATTATACGGATATGATGGAAATGGTAGACATGTCAGGTTTAGGTTTTGATGAATATTATTCATGAGGGTTCAAGTCCCTCTATCCGTATCATATAAAAAGGGGGAAGTAGTTTAAAGGTTAAAATATTGGTTTGTCACATCAATGAGTGAGGGTTCAAGTCCCTTTTTCCCCGCAAAGTAAAACTTTCAATTAAGACGAGGAGAGCTCGGTCTGGTAGAGCGATAAACTGTGACTTTATAGGTCATGGGTTCAAGTCCCATTCCTCGTCCAGCTTTAATTTATACAAACAAAATTTATGCGTTTAATTAAAAAACCTCTTTTCAATATAGTTAACAATCATCTTATAGATTATCCTACTCCAATTAATATCCATTATGCTTGAAATTTTGGTTTCTTGTCTGCTATGTGTTTAATCATACAGATAATAACGGGAATTTTCCTTGCTATGCATTATACTCCTCATGTTGATTTAGCCTTTATTAGTGTAGAACATATTATGCGCGATGTTAATTTTGGTTGATTATTGCGTTATATACATGCAAATGGAGCTTCTATGTTCTTTATTGTAGTTTATATACATATTTTTAGAGGGCTGTATTACGGTTCATATACTTCACCTAGACAATTTGTTTGAGTAATAGGTGTAGTTATTCTCTTACTTATGATTATAACCGCTTTTATAGGTTATGTATTACCTTGAGGGCAAATGAGTCTTTGAGGTGCTACAGTAATTACTAATTTAGTGTCTGCAGTTCCTTTAGTAGGAGATTCCATAGTAGCTTGGCTTTGAGGAGGGTTTTCTGTAGATAATGCTACATTAAATAGATTTTTTAGTCTACATTATTTATTACCTTTCGTAATTGCGGCAGCTTCATTGATTCACTTAGCTGCTCTACACCAAGAAGGTTCTGGAAATCCCTTAGGGATAGATGCTAGTGGGGATAAAATTCCAATGTACCCTTACTTCATCGTAAAAGACCTACTGGGTATAGCTATTTTTATAATATTTTTTTCTTTTTTTGTTTATTTCTCGCCTAATATTTTAGGGCACCCAGACAATTACATAGAAGCAAATCCTATGGTGACACCAGCGCACATTGTTCCCGAATGATATTTTTTACCTTTTTATGCTATTTTAAGGAGTATTCCGCATAAATTGGGAGGTGTTATTTGCATGATATTTGCTATAGTTGTACTGGCACTATTACCTTGAATACACAGTACAGAAATTAGAAGCTCTCGTTTCAGACCTATATATCGTGTACTTTACTGAAGTATGGCAGCATGTTGTTTAATTTTAGGGTGAATAGGCGGAATGCCCGTAGAAGATCCATACATAATCATAGGACAAATAGCTAGTGTCTACTATTTTGTGTACTTTTTAATTATATTACCTATATTGGGTAATGTTGAAAAATTTTTATTAAGCTATAAAGAAAGCTAATAAGATCCACGGGATAGAGTAAAAGGTTAACTCGTTAGGCTCATGATCTAAAAATATAGGTTCAAGTCCTATTCCCGTAATGAAATTACCAAAAATTGCCCTAAAATATAGTTTTATTTTTCATTTAGACACTTTGGGATAAATGGCTGAGTGGTTTAAAGCCTTAGTTTTGAAAGCTAATGTGGAATAAATCCACCGTGGGTTCGAATCCCACTTTATCTTAAAGGATTATTTGGCGTATAGCCAAGTGGTAAGGCAATGGTTTTTGATACCACGATTCCAAAGGTTCGAATCCTTTTACGCCAAGTCTAAAAATGTGCATTAATAAAGATTAAATAACTAATAAATACGTTAAATCTATTTTAGATTTTTAGCGTAAAGCGACTACAATATATGTTATTGAGGTACATAAAACTAATTAGTTTTGTACTTAAAAATTTTGCTCGGACGTTTCTAAAATATACTCGTAGGCCAATAATTTTCACGGTAAGTAAGCGAAAAAAACATACTAAATAGATTTTTTAGCTATAAAAGTACTATAGAGTATAAATAAACTTTACTCGTTCAAAAACAACAATGCTGGATTATTGGTGCCAAAGATAGGGATTGTTAAAAAGCCTTATAAGTCTCTAATGGCCTACTATAAAAATTAAATAATTTTTAGTATAAAGTTTTTTAGATACCTAGAATACCCCCTGTCCCTCCTAATGGAGGGACAGGGGGTATTCTAGGTATCTTGTTAATTTTGCAAACAAACAAGATTTCTTCCGAAAATGTCTCATGATCAGAATTTAAATTCTTTTTTACTTTATAAAAAGTATCTTTGCTAGAAAGTAGCTTATTATAAAGCAAATTGAAATTACTTAATTCAAAATGTTCTTTTAGATATGGAGTTAATCAAAAAATGTGTACTTTTAGCTTCCCGTAGTATTAGTCTAAAAATCTAGTCTTGTTTCAGAACGTTAATTTTTAAGCTTTTAGAGTGCTTTTTTTGCTTATAACACGAAACTGTGGGGTGTTAAAGGTTAATTGAAGGGTAACCCCTTGGTCTTTATTATTGCAACGCTTCATACTTTCAATCCGCGAGTTTGCAACAACAAGAGAAAAAAGACTCGAACTTTTAACCTTTAGTTTTGAAAACTATTGCTCTACCTATTGAGCTATTCTCTCTTCGATTTAGCGGATAATGGGTCTCGAACCCATAACCTTTGACGTGGAAAATCACTGATGTACCAATTCATCTATATCCGCAAATAAGTTAGGCTTTTCTTAAATCTAAAAAACGCACAACTTTTCCTTGATTTCTGTAAAGTTGTAGAGTAATTTGCTGCTTTTTGACTCCGCTTCGCTGATTCATTGTTAAAACAATAGATCCAACCATAGCCAAAAGTAGTATAAAAGCGCATAAAATAAATATCAAACTATAAGATGTGTATAAAATTAATCCAATACTTTCTACGTTTGAAGGAAGGCTATTTTCCTGAATTCATGAAGTTATTGCAGGAAAGTTCGCTTTAGTTAGATCTATTCCAATGTCTGAATAAACATCAAAATCTATTTGCATAGCCGATGAGAATTGGAGTAATAAAACAGAACTAATTAAAAATCCAATCATAAAAATAGTTGTATAATTAATTTTAACCCCATCTGTTTTTACATTAAGCATCATAACTACAAATAAAAATAAGACAGCAATGGCACCCACATAAACAATTAAAAATAAAAAAGATAAAAATTCCGCCCCTAATAATAATAGAATACTTGCGGTGTTACAAAATACTATTATTAAAAATAACACAGAATAAACAGCATTTGCTAAACTCACTACCATGCAGGCAGATAAGAGGGAAATAATTGAAAAAATTCAAAAAAGCGTAGTACTTGTCATTATATATTTTAAAAAGGGTACAGTTAGTACCCTTTATTTTAAGTAAACTAAGTAAATAGAATTAAAAAAGCCATCATTAAAGCAAATAAAGCAATTGCTTCAGTTAAGGCGAATCCTAAAATGGTATAACCAAATAATTCGTTTTTTAAAGATGGGTTGCGTGAATATGCTATTACTAAAGATCCGAAAACAATTCCTACACCTGCGCCTACACCAGTTAATCCAATGGTAGCTAATCCAGCACCTATCATTTTTGCACTTTGTAAAGTTACGTTCATGTTAAATATTTTTTGTTAGAAGTATAAATCTCTAGTAAATTTATGGATTTTATTCCCATTCTAAGGCACCCTTTTTTCATTCATAAATAAAGCCAAGAGTCAAAATAATTAGAAAAATTATCATAGATCAAAATCCAAAAGTAGATAATTTTCCTAAGACTAAAGATCAAGGAAACAAAAAACTTATCTCCAAATCAAATATTAAAAATAGGATTGCTACTAAATAAAATCTTACATCAAATGTTGCTCTCGCATCATCAAAAGGATTAAATCCACATTCATAAGCACTAACTTTCTCTTGATCACCTTGCTGCGGATTTAAAATGTAAGAAAGAATTAGTATAAGAATAGAAATTAGAAAAGCTATGGCAAAAAAAGATAGAATAGCTAAATATTCATTGTAAAGTACGTTCATTTTTAAGGTAATCAATCGAAAGAAAAAAGCATTCCTGAAACAAAGAGGACTCAACCTAAAGATAAAGGCAGAAAAATTTTTCAACCTAAACGCATTAGTTGATCATATCGATATCTAGGGAATGCTGCGCGAACTCAAATAAAAACAAATAGTAGTAAAGTTGTTTTTAATCCAAATCAAATTACGGAAGGTACTCAATAAAAAGGAGGAAAATTGAATAAAGGCAATCAGCCACCAAAAAAGAAAATTGTGGTTAAACTACACATTAAAATCATATTAGCATATTCACCTAAAAAAAATAGAGCAAAACCCATCGCAGAATATTCTACATTATACCCTGCTACTAATTCAGCCTCTGCTTCAGGTAAATCAAAAGGGGCACGGTTTGTTTCCGCTAATATGGAAATATAAAACATGATAAATACAGGAAATAAAGGAATTATATACCATATGCTTTGTTGAGCTAAAACGATTTGAGTTAAATTTAAAGTACCTGCACATAGTAGTATATTTATAAGTATTAGCCCTATAGACACCTCATAAGAAACCATCTGCGCGGCAGATCTTAAAGCGCCTAAAAAAGCATATTTTGAGTTACTTGATCATCCTGCAGTGATAATACCATAAACACCCAAAGAGGAAATAGCCAATATATAAAGAACCCCTACATTTAAATCGGAAAAAACTTTTCCTTCATCTAAAGGTAATACACACCAAGCCAATAATGCCAGTAAAAATGTTAATACGGGTGCTGCTAAAAATATAAAAATATTAGCACTAGATGGTAATACTGTTTCCTTTGAAAATAATTTTAAGCCATCTGCTAAAGGTTGCAAAAGACCAAAAATGCCAACTACATTAGGACCTTTTCTTCTTTGCATAGCTGCCATTACCTTACGCTCCGCTAACGTCATATAAGCCACTGCAATTAAAAGTGGAATTATAATAGTAATAATTTTGATAATATTAATTAGAATATTGTAAAACATTTTAGTAAGCTTTTTATAAAAATAACATAGACTGCACGAAATTAGAAATTAAATCTATTTTTAGAAAAGTAGTAACAAGTAATAACATGGTTAAGCTAATTACAATTGATTTTTCTTTTTCTATTGGACAGAAGATAGCAATTACTTTTGCGTTAGTAAAATACATTGTCTGTATTAGGCGTATATAATAAAAACACGAAATGCAACTTAAAATAATCGCAAGTATAGCTAAACCGCGCAGTTTTTCTTGTAAAAGAGCTAAAAGAACAAATGCTTTAGCAAAAAATCCTGGAAATGGAGGTATCCCAGCCATCGAAAATAAAATACCTACTAAACTAGCAGATAACATAGGATTTACTTTGACAAGACCAGTAACATCACCTAGATAACGTGATTGATATGTCGTCGGATAAGATATATTTCTAAATGAAAGCACAATAGAGAAAATGGCTAGAGACGTTAAAGTATAAATTAAAATGTAAAACATAGACCCAAATGCGCCCGTAAATTCCGAAGTAGAAAACCCAGCTAAAATAAATCCTACATGGCTTATCGTGCTATATGCGATAAAACGCTTCCATTTTGCCTGAGCTAAAGCACCAAAAGTACCAATTAGCATAGACAAAAAAGCACAAATTACCAAAGTAAAATTCAACATATATATAATCTCTGCGCAACATAAATAGAATATTCGAAACATTAAACCCACAAGAGCTAGTTTAGGAAGAATTCCAAAAAAAGATGTTACATTCGTAGGAGCGCCTTCGTACACGTCAGGAGACCACATATGAAAAGGTGCTGCACTAATTTTAAAAAACAAAGCTGCTTCAATTAAGACAATACCGAGTAACGTTGCATTAATAACGCAAGATTTCGTTGAAGTAATACCCCAAAAAAACTTTGATAAATCTCCGAAATTAGTTAATCCTGTAGTTCCATACAATAGAGATATGCCTAAAAGAAGTAATGCTGATGAAAACGCACCTAATACAAAATATTTTAAACCTGCTTCTGTAGAGAACTCAGAAGTACGTTTAAAACTAGCCAATATGTAAAAAGCTATACTTTGAAACTCAATTGCAAGATACATGACTAGAAAATCAAGAGAATTACTTATAAATAGCATAGCAACTATTGCTAAAATGGATATTATTCAATATTCATAAAAATTTATCTTTTCTGCTTTATTATAAGAGAAAACTATAAATATCCAAAATAAGGCTGTAGCTAGTATAACATTTTTTAGACCATAAGACAAAAAATCATGGCATAAAAGCGCATTTCAACTGATCATGTGAGGCGTATTAGATAAAAAGGTTAGTCATAGGCTAATAATTACCGTTTGTATTGCGAACCCCCCAATATTATGGTCTAGCACAGGAGTGCCTCTTTTTAAAGAAGTGTTAAGAATTACACCATAAATTAACAAAACACAAACAGAATTTAAAATATAAATTTCAGTTAGTAAAGCATAAAAATCATAAGATGATATAAATAGCATGGAAATTATTTTTATAATAAGTATAGTATATTAAGATTTATTAATAAAACAGAAAATATTTTAGTCAGAGATAAGTATTGAAATTTTATGAATTCAACATGAATATAATCTTCTATAATAACACCTAAACCTAGACACGCATGTAATAAAATAATTGGCTGAAATAAGACTAAAATTTCCAGATCAAAAAAAAATCCTGGGACTAGAAGTAAACTAAAAAAACGGGGTAACCAAAAAAAATACAATTTTTTGTTTGCTACCGCTTGTATAAAAACTTGTATAAATTGCATTTTTTGAGTGGTTAACTGAAATAAGAAATTAAGTTGCAACTAGAGCAGTGGATTTCGTTTAAAAATACATTTGGATATATTCCCATCCATAAGACGGAAACACCTAAAGGTAAAAGAGTATAAAATTCTCTTCTAGATATATCCTGAAAACTTGTAATGTACTGCAATTTTAAAGAACCAAAACAAACCCTATTAAATAACCATATAGAATAACCAGCGCCTAAAACCATGCTAAAAGCACTTAAAAATGTTGATATAGCACTAAATTGAAAGAGACCTATAAGAACCAAAAGTTCTCCGACAAAACTACTTGTGCCAGGAAATCCTATATTTGAGAAGGTAAAAAACAAAAGGAGTATACTAAATATAGGCATGACTTGGACTAAACCACCATAATATTTTAGTATACGGGTTTTATGTCTATCGTACAAAATACCTACGCATAAGAAGAGCGCACTGGATACTAAACCATGACTTAACATTAAAATTATGCTACCTTCTAAACCTTGTAAGTTAAAAGAAAAAAGACCTAGCGTGACAAATCCCATATGCGAGACAGATGAATAAGCAATAATTTTTTTGAGATCCACCTGTCTAATAGTGGTTAACGAAGCATATACAGCAGCTATAATACTAAGTAAATATATTAAAGGGGCAAAATAAAGAGACGCTTCTGGAAACATAGGTAAAGAAAATCGCAAGAAACCATACCCACCCATTTTTAATAATACACCCGCTAGGATGACAGATCCGGCTGTAGGTGCTTCAGCATGTGCCTCTGGTAGTCATATATGGAAAGGGATCATGGGTATTTTGACAGCCAAACTGGCAAAGAAAGCTAATCAAAGCAAAATTTGTGTCCTGGTATCAAAATTAACATTTCATAAAATTTGTATATCAGTAGTACCTTGTTGAAAGTAAATTATTAAAATAGCTAATAACATTAGCAAAGATCCGGCTAAAGTATATATAAAGAATTGATAAGCAGCTCTAATTTTTCTTTGGCGAGAACCTCATATGCCAATAATTAAGAACATTGGTATTAAGACACTTTCAAAAAATATATAAAAAAATAAAACATCTAAAACACAAAAAACTTGTATTAAAATAAATTCCAAAGTTAAAAAGCAAATAAGATATTCTTTTATTTGAGTGTTAGTCATGTTTCAACTTATCAAAACACACGTTGTAACCAACCAAGTAGTTAGAACTATAAAAAATAAAGATATTCCATCTATTCCTATTGTGTAATAAATATTGTAAGACGGAAACCAATTTATTGTGTATACAAATTGAAATAAAGAAATTGTAGGGTCAAAGCAAATTCACAATAGAATTGAGAGAATAAAGGTTAACTGAGCTGTCCCAAAAGCTACATTTCTGATCAGATTGAAGTAAGATCCTGGAATAAGTATCAGCAGGATAACTCCACTTAGAGGAATAAGTGAAGTTCATATTAGTAGATTATTTAGTTGCATATATTTAAGTTGTTATCAGTTATATTAAAGTATCTTTGCTTGACCAAGCTGTAAATAAAGCAAAAAAGCAGCAAGCTATTAATCTGATGTCTATTAAATTTTCTAAAAAAGTGAAAAAAGGGACAAGTAATAAAAGTAGACACAATCCCGTTGCCACGAAGAAAGTGTAATGCGTAATTTGGCCCGTTTGAATTTTTGCAATTTTAAATGATAAGTTACTAATTATTTTTGATATACCGTACGGTCCAAGTAGCTCAATAAAGCCTCTATCAATATTTTTAAATGAAATATTGTATCCAAAATTTAATAAAAAGGACACAATTAATCCATTGTATAATTTATCCCAATACAATTTTTTACTTAAAGAAAATGCAAGTTTTCTAAATCTGTTGCTATACGCAAAAGTTATATTATTTTTGAAAATACCTGCATTTACAGAATAAGCAAAAAAAGCACCTAAAGTACTTAATACAAAAGGAAGCCATTTTATAGATGTAGTCATAAATTCTACTTCTAACAAGTTACACGCTATAGGCATTGTACTTATTGAATTACCTCAAAACGAGTTTCCAACACCAACAAAGAGATCTTTGGATATGAAACCTACAAATATACTTGCTATTGCTAGTAGTATTAAAGGGATTAGAATTAACTTAGGAGATTCATGTATACCATCCATGTAAGTTCTATAACTGTTGTTATTCTTAATAAAGGTTAAAAAAATAAGCCTAAAAGTATAAAAAGAAGTAAAAAATACAGATATATTAGCTAATCAGCAAGCGAATATTCCATATGTAATGTACAAATTACTATAGTAGCTAATTTGTGTTATTTCAATTATTAAATCTTTAGAGTAGAACCCTGTTAAAAAAGGAAAACCTGCTAAAGATAGAGAACCAATTAACATAGCAGCATATGTTATGGGTAAGTTATGCATCAATGAACCCATGCGTCGCATATCTTGTTCGTTTGATAATGCATGTATTACAGAGCCTGCGCTTAAGAAGAGCAACGCTTTGAAAAATGCATGATTTACTAAGTGAAACATGCCTACATTGTAGTAAGATAAACCACACACAAATACCATATAGCCTAATTGGCTACATGTAGAGTAAGCTATTACCCGTTTTATATCATTTTGAAAGACGCCAACAATAGAAGCAAAAAAAGCTGTACTTGATCCTAAGATAGTAATTAAAAATAGAACATTGGGAGCCAGATCAATCAGGGGTGAACATCTAACGATTAAGAATACTCCAGCCGTTACCATTGTTGCAGCATGAATAAGTGCTGAAACAGGCGTAGGGCCTTCCATTGCATCCGGCAATCAAGTATGTAAGCCAAGCTGGGCAGATTTTCCTACAGCACCTATTAATAAAAAAATGCCTACTAAAGTTAAGGTATTTAGATGAGCACCAAAAAGATAAATATTGTGGTTTGAATAAGTATGCACCAAAGAAAATACTACTTCATAATCGACAGACCCAAAAAGAGAAAAAATAGTAAAAATACCTAAACTTAAACCAAAATCACCTACTCTGTTTACGATAAGTGCTTTTACTGCGGCTTGATTTGCACATAATCTAGTATATCAAAAATTGATTAATAAGTATGAAGCTAATCCTACGCCTTCTCAACCTAAAAACATTTGAACAAAATTATCTGCTGTTACTAGTAATAGCATGAAGAAAGTAAAAATTTCTAAAAAAGACATAAAACGAGGGCAATGAGGATCATATTCCATATATTGTATAGAATATAAATGAACCAAGCTGGAAATTGATGTAATAACTACAAGCATTGTTGTTGTTAAGCTATCGAATAAAAAACCTCAGGTAATATTCAAAGCCCCTGAACTAATCCAAGGGCTGATAGAAACATAACAAGGAACTCCACATAAGCCTACTTCAAAAAAAGCTAATAATGAAAGAAAAAAGCATAAAATCACACAGGTAGTAGAAAAAATATTTGAACCTTTACGCCCTAATCATCGGCCACCTAATCCTGTAAACAGAGTTCCTATTAAAGGGAGTGCTATTATTAATAAATACATTATATATTTTTATTAAGTTCAATAAGAATATATTCCAGATTTGGTAACACTTTTACTACTATATAAGGAAGTTTCCAAACTGACTTTTAAAACAAGAGAATTTAAATCCTGAAAAGAAGTTTTTGATTTATTTAGGTTGTTGTCCGATAGCTTCTTTATTATAGATAGCAAAATACTTCGGACTGTAGAATAGATTTTACGTAAAGATTGTGTATTTGAATCGATTAAGAATTTAATTAAACGAGCTTTAAGCGCAACTTGGGTAATATCTTTTCTTAATTTTCACCAGCGCACTAAAAAAGTTTTTAATAAGTTACTTAAAACGAAGTGAGCGTAACTTATATAAGCTACTAAAAACATTAAAAATAATCAAAAAATCTGTGAAAAAATAATAACGCGATCTAATTGAGGCATAATTTTTTAGTGCATTTCTAGAACATCATTTAAATAGATGCAAGTAAGTAATGTGAAAACGTATGCTTGTAACAAAGCAACACCTATTTCTAAACCGACCAAAGCAAGTAACAAAACTAGTGGGATTATCTGCAAATATACAAAAATACCCCCTATTGATATCATAGTTCAGACAAACCCTGCAATTATTTTTAGCAATGTATGACCCGATGTCATATTCGCAAACAATCTTATTGAAATTGTGAAAACTTTAACGATATACGATACGAACTCTATGGCCACTACCAGAGGCACAATAAATAGGGGAACCCCTTTTGGTAAAAATATTGTGAAAAATTTAATTCCATGAGTTCGAAAGCCAATAATATTGATGCCGATATAAACGGATAAAGCTAAACCAAAAGTAAAAGCTATATGGCTTGTCACTGTAAAACTATAAGGAACCATCCCTATAAGATTACAATAAAGAATTATAGAAAAAATAGTATATATAAATGGAAAATAAGGGTAACCTTTCGTACCCAAATTATCTTTCACAAGAATTAATGTAGTCTCGTAAAACATTTCTTTTAGAGACTGCCAATTTCCTGGGATCAATTTATTTTTGTATATCACTAAGCTTGATCAAAAAAGAGATAAAAGTACAGAAAATATTAAAAAAATAGATGCATTTGTCAAAGAAATATTTAACCCGAATAATTCAATTGGGAGTAGTGGTATAATTTCAAATTGCTCTAAAGGACTAGCTAGAAAAAGTATTTTATTTATATTATACATATTTTTTGTGATTTTTAAAACAAGTCTAAAAAATTTTAAGTCTAAATTGATTTGAACAATTAACCTTACGCTTATCAAGCGTATGCTCTAACCATTGAGCTATAGACTTAAAAATTTAAACGCATTCTTCTAATTTTCTGATGCGTTCAAGCATATCTAATCTTGATTCTGAATAGAAAGATTTTATTTTTAATTGGTTTCCATAAAATTCACGTATTGCTGCTGTGTCTTGAATACGTTGGCAAATAGTAGTATAAGAAATTTTAGTTAATTTGCTTTCTAAATCTTTAACTATATTTAATCTTTTTAAATAAGGAGTTATTACCTGGAAAGTTTTACTTTTTGACTCCAAAAGTAATATAGTTTTAATAAAATGTACCAAATAAGGTACTAAATTATTTAAAGTTTCTATGTGTAAAGTTTTAAAAGAGTATCCTTGACGATAATTTTTTCAGCTTTCAATGTTATTGAGAGAAACTTGTTGGAAATTTAAATATATTTTTTGTGCTCTATCTTTTAATGAATCGTTTATTTGAGGCGCTAGATAAGATCAAGTAATATTGACCCACGCTATAAAGCAAAAAAGAAGTATACTTTCTTCTGTAAAAATATATATGTTATGATAACAAATTACAATAAAGAAAGCTAAAAAGTGAAAAAAAGTTAAACTTGTAGTGGGTAAATTTAGTGTTTTCATTATAAATTTTTATTTTTAAAATTATTTTTTATTATATACCTCCTCATCAATAGATAGAAATAAATAAAAAAAGTCATACAACATCTACGAAATGCCAATATCAAGCGGCTGCTTCAAAGCCAAAATGATGCTGTTGGGTCAAATGCGATTTTAGCAATCTAATTAGACAAATTGCAAGAAAAATAGTACCTATGAAGACATGAAATCCATGAAATCCCGTTGCCATATAGAAAGTAGAACCGTAAACTCCATCAGATAATTTAAAATTAGCAACACTATACTCAAATCCTTGAAACCCTGTAAAAATAGTGGCTAATACTATTGTAACAACCAACGAAAGTGTTGCTTGCTTTTTATAACCAGCTACAATGCTATGATGTGCTCAAGTTACTGAACAACCAGATAATAATAATATAATGGTATTCAGAAAAGGTATTTCCCAAGGACTAAACACAACTATTCCTTTTGGGGGTCACATAGATCCTATATCGATAGAAGGAGCTAAACTACTGTGGAAAAAAGCTCAAAAGAAAGCGAAAAAAAAGAGTATTTCAGATACAATAAAAAGAATTACACCATAACGTAATCCTTTTTGGACTGCTCCTGTATGATGTCCTGAAAAAGTGGCTTCTCTTGTAACATCACGTCATCAAGAAAACATTGTAAATAGCAACAGGCTAAAGCCACTTAGTAAGAGATATCCTCCATTGTTATAAGCGTGCATATACATAACACCACCTAAGGCACATGAAAACGCAGCAATAGCGGCTGTTATTGGTCAAGGACTAGGGTCCACTAAATGAAAAGGATGTCGTTGTAGCTGTTTAGCTGTTTGTACGAAACTTAAATTTGTAGTATTAGTCATAATGAGTTTATGTTTAAAAAGCGCTCGTTTGTTAGGAGCGCTTTTTTGTTTTTTTTAATAATTTTACTAGATGCGTTAAATATTTTGGATTAATCCAAAATAAAAAAAAGATTAATAGACTTAAAAGAAATATTTGTGTTAAAGATATACGCATAACCGTTAGCCAAAAATATTAATTTTATTCACTAAGTTTGTTAGCTACTCAAGAAATGTAGTTTGGCAAAGATACGGCTTCTACTACAATAGGCATAAATCCGTGGTTTACACCACAAATTTCGCTACATTGACCATAAAAGATACCTTCTCTTTTTACAAAGATAGAACTTTGATTTAGTCTTCCAGGGACAGCATCACACTTTATACCTAAAGAAGGCACTGCTCAGCTGTGCAAGACATCAGCGGCTGTTATAATTAGACGCACATGTGTGTTTACAGGAATTACCATTGGATTATCCACCTCTAATAATCGAAGTTGACCTAAAGTTAAATCTTCTTCTGGTATCATATAACTTTCAAACATTATTGTGTCGTCTTCATCATTTGTGTAGTCTGAGTATTCATAACTTCAATATCATTGATGACCCACTGTTTTGATAGTTATTGCCGGGGCGATAATTTCATCCATAGAATAAAGTAAAGCAAAAGAAGGCACTGCAATAGCTAGTAAAGTAATACTAGGTGTTATTGTTCATATCATTTCGATAGTAGTACCGTGGACCATAGAAGAAGGATATTTGTTTTTGCTTCAGTGATAATGTCATAAAGTTCTACCTAAAATTCAAGATACAAAGACTGATATTGCACAAAGAAAAAACATAAAATCGTGATGCAAATTTATAATTCCTTCCATTATAGGAGTTGCTGGGTCTTGAAATCCCAACTGCCAGTCTTCAGCAGAGTCTCCGAAAGATATCTTTATGGAAAATAATTGGGTTAGCATTGCTAACCCTAAGAATAATAATATGTTATGTCTCTTCATGTTAAATTAATTTATTTTTAAAGAAGTTTCTGTTTCTCTTACTAAAGGAATTTCATTAAATGTGTGATATGCTGGTGGCGATGAAATTTCTCATTCTAGAGTAGTAGATCCTATTTTAGAATCTTCGAAGTCTCACGGGTTATTTCTAGCCGGAGTTTTTCTCGAAGTCACTAAGGTATTAAACACTAAATAGAAAAAGAATAAGGTACTAAATAGCGCCACATAAGAACCATAAGAAGCAATAGCGTTTCAGCCAGCATATGAATCAGGGTAATCTGGAATACGTCTAGGCATCCCGGCTAAACCTAAAAAATGCATCGGAAAAAAAGTTAGGTTTACACCTATAAATGTACCTCAAAAATGGATTTGACCCAATATTTCAGAGTATTGAAATCCAGAAATTTTTTCAAATCAGTAATAAAATCCCGCAAAGATAGCAAAAACTGCTCCCATAGAAAGTAGTAGAGTAGGAAACCAATCTTTTTAAATATCAGAGACCCCTCTCCAAACCGTACGTGCGTTTTTCAACGCATACGGCTTTCACTTCAAAAGAGTCACTTAAATAATTTTAGGGCCATCATACTTACCCTTGTGAATAAGTTGGTGGCAATTTTGACAAACAGGTATTTGTTTCCTATTCATTTTGATCATTCGTGAAGTCAATCAATCTTTTGAGGGATTGTTTTTCAACTTATTAACATGGTGCATTTCGATTGTATCTAATTTCCCACATATCATACAAGCTTGATCAAAAGTTGCTAAACTTCTTTTGAAATAAGTTGACGTCTTTTCAATATAACCAATAGGATCAAATATTTTTGTTTTAATAGGCTCTTTAGGTCTAGAATAAGAAATCTTTGGATAGTTCTGGATGATCTCTCCTTTCTCATTTTTGATTTCAAGATTAGCTCCATAATGACTAAATACTTGTTTAAGAGTACCTAATTTCATTTTTGAAGCAATAGTTAGAGCGCAGGAATATTTCAAGATATAATGTATTCTTGCAGACAGACGTCCATAGTTATTAACCATGGAATAGTAATTTAACAATCCATTTTGCAATGATTTGTACTTGTAAATTATTTCCGTCAGTGGTTCATATAGAAGTTTTACGAATCTTGTGGGAGTTCCGTTAGTTTTGCAATAGCCTACAGAATTTAATTTCAACACTATCTTCTTAATGGGAGCATCCAATAAAGGTCGACTTGTTATTCTAACAAGCTTATTTCCTCTCTTCGGAAGATATTGTATTTTGTCTTTGGTAGGTACTGATATATGAACATGATGCCCTAAGAAAAAGGCAAAATCTTGTTTGGCATTCGTAATTTTGGTTTTCTCAAGATTTAGTTCAAGAAAGAATTCTTTCTTAAGAATACCAGCAATATTGGATTTAATACCCTCACAGTCTGCTTTAGACCCAATGACTCCTATGAGAAAGTCATCCGCATACCTTACATATTTCATTCGCTTAAAATGAGTATCGACACTCATAGCAGGATAAATGAAATGTTTTCTATCTACTTTTCCATCTCTAACCATCTTAGTATACTCAGGATTTGCTTTTCTACGTAAGCCTTTATTAAAACTTTCCGTTATTTCCAATATTTTTAAGTCAAAATCATGTAAGTAAATATTGGCCAATATAGGGCTAATAACTCCGCCTTGCGGGAAGCCTATATTAGTACTTATGATTTTCTTGTTTGGAAAACCATATCCTGCTTTTAAAACTTTATATATTAAATCAATAAATGCTTGATCTTTAATAACTGACGTTAATTTAGAAACTAAATGATTATGGTTTATAGTATCAAAGTACTTCGATATGTCTCCTTCAATGAATCACGAAGAATATCCCATTGTCATTTTCACCTGATTGAGTGCAGTATGGCATCCTTTATTGGGCCTAAATCCATGAGAAGATTCAGAAAAGATTCTTTCATATATTAGCTCTAAAAGGTGCCTCATAGCTTCTTGAACGATTTTATCTATGGGATTGGGTATACCAAGAGGTCTTTCACCACCTTTAGGTTTAAGTATAAACTTTCGCCTAACGGGTTCAAAGTTATAAGACCCATTGACTATACTGTCAGCAGTCTTTTCGAATCATTCCAATTTTATACCATCTAAAGTTTCACTATTCAGTCCCGGGGTGATGGCACCTGTATTGGACTTGATTTTTGAATAGCTTGCAATAAGAAAATTAGGGTTTCGTAATAAATTACTTAAACCTTCAATTCTTTTGCCTGTTTTAATATATTCTAAGATTTGTTTGTCAAATTTATTTAAATCTACTTCAACAGATTCATAACCCGAAAGCTTAAAATCTGGAATAGCTTTTGAACTAGGACCCTTCCTGATATAAGCAGAACTGCTCATATTTCGTACTATGATCCCTCCGAATCCTCCAGTCTTTCGACTTTCAGGATTTCCCGAATTCTTACGTTTACCGTTAACAACTACCTTTAGATTCTCCTCAGCCTTAAAAATTTTACTTAAATTTTGGGTACCAGACCATTCCTGTGAGAGTCCGACTATGTAAAGACTTTCACCGTAGGGTACATCGTTATTGCTAACGACCGGAATTTCGAATCCGACTAGCTGATTGTAAAAGGAGTTCGTTATCCTAATCATGGGTAATATAACTCGGAGTTTGCTATTTCAAAACCCCTTTATCAACATGCTATTGTCCTTCCTCTGTTGGCCAGAAGTAAGTGAGTTGATTGTTTTAATGTATAAATTATATAACATATTATCATATAATTAAAGAACGGTAATACATGCTCACTGGAGTAAGCAGCGATAAACGCAATTAGACGGCGCACCATAATGAAAATGTGCTACGACATAATAAGTGTCGTGTAGTGAAATATCCAACCCAGAATTTGCTAAGATAATTCCTGTGAGTCCTCCAATTGTAAATAAAAAAATAAATCCTATAGCAAATAGCATAGGAGTTTTTAAAAAAATTGAACCTTCTCACATAGTTGCTACCCAACTAAATATTTTTATACCAGTAGGAACTGCAATTATCATAGTAGCTGCTGTAAAATAAGCACGGGTGTCTACATCTAAACCTACGGTGTACATATGATGTGCTCAAACTATGAATCCTAAAATACCTATAGAAAGCATCGCATAAATCATACCTATATAACCGAACACAGGCTTTCTAGAAAAAGTAGAAACGATATGGCTGACGATACCAAATCCGGGTAATATTAGTAGGGTCAGAGAATAAAGCATGATAACTAGGTTATTTTAGCTGTATTTACTGCCCTCAGAACCGTACGTGATAGTTTCCTATCATACGGCTCGCCAGATTTAGACTAAAAATAAGATTAAATTAAAGAAATACATTTAAACTTCCTTAATATTATTTTGAAATAATAATGTTTCTTTTGGTGAAAGAGTATTATTATGTAATTTCATGTGGTGTTCTCGGCATAAAGGAACCTGTTTCCTATTTATACCAGCCATCTGTAAAGAGAAAAAAATCTGCTTTATTGCTACGAAGCTTTTCTCTAATATCGGCTACCTTACGTATGTGATGCATCTCTACAGACAACGAACTACCGCAAATAAGACATATTTTGTTTAGATTAGTTTTTGTAATTTTTCTAGCTCAAGAAGTAGTTTTTTTCTCAAACGGAATAGGGCTGTTTATTTGAAATGCTTGAGTCCTTTGAAAAGTTATTGGTAAGAACAACTTCTTTTTTGTATTTGGGCAAGACAAATGCGAGCCAAATTTCTTGAAGGCCTTCGATGCAGAACGTAACTTGTACTTTAACGCTAGAGTTCTAGCACAAGAGAATTTCATACCGTGGACCAATGATCCTAGACTCTTATGGTTATCCACAAACGAATAGTAATTCAGCACTCCTCTCACTTTAGAATTATAGAAAGCTAAAATATCTGCATGATCCATATTAATTAATTTACCCACAAAAGTGGGGTTGTAATTAGTTCCGTCCATTCGGAAAAATCCTTCGATAGTAGCTTTATCAAAAAGTTTTTTAATAGGTGCATGAAAACTTAATCGCGGGGTGATTTTTGTCTTAATAGACGTTTCCGTTGAGGAAAAGTAGACCAATCTGATAGGTTTTTCTTTCTTCCAGTTCCCTTTAATAATGGTACCTAGGAAAAGTACTTCCTTATCTCTTATATGAGTAATTTTTGTCTTTGCTTCATTTAAATCTAACTTCAAATGATTACAAAGAAAATTTTTAATCATATTCTTAAACTCAAAAGCAACTTCATAGGAGCCAGTGACTCCTACAATAAAATCATCCGCATATCGAACAAAATGTAATCTACAAAAGTTAGGATCTAAGGGATTCAAACTATGCACTTTTCAAAGGTCCCTTCTGACAAGTTTTTTCTCGAGGGACGATTCTTGAGTAGATAGTTTATACTGAAGTTTTCTAAACACAGGATTTTTCGTTCTTCTCTCCCCTTTATCGAATTTAATTTTTGACTGAAGTAGAAATAAGTCTAGCTCATGTAAATAGATGTTACATAGGATAGGACTTAAAATACTTCCTTGGGGAGTACCCAATTTTGTTTTTGTAAATTTACCTAAATCTATAAAACCAGCCTTCAGTCCTCTATTAATTAGAGTTAATGTCTTATCACAAGATATTCTCTTGTTTAAGAGACCCTGTAAAATAGAGTGATCAATCTTATCAAAGCACTTAGAGATATCACCTTCTATAATTCAAGTAACTCCATGAAAGTCCCTCTTTACCATCTTTAAAGCTGTATGGTTGCCTCGGTTAGGTCGAAACCCATGAGAATTTCACAAGAAACTTGGTTCGAATATCGATTCAAGAACTAGCAGAATCGCTTTTTGAACAATTTTTTCTCGAGGGCTAGCAATACCTAATGGTCTTTTCTCTGTTGAGCCCGGTTTGGGAATATATTTCTTACGCCCAGCACTAAAGAAAAATTTACCTTGCTTTAATTCAGTACTAACTTTTTGTAGTCACGCTATATCTAACCCATCTAAAGTGGAATTATTTACACCAGGTGTCATATTTCCAGGATTACTTTTGATGAGTTCATATGCTAAAACAAGCACACTCATATCAGAAATAATATGAATAATATTCTTGTTAACATGAAATGTATTTTCTAAATTAATCTTTCTTAAGTCTACTAACCTAGCGCACTCGTTAGAGATAATGCATGGTTTTTCACTTAAGAATCTAAATCCTACTCCCCTTTGGTAGCCTAAAGAAGATTGAGTTCCTCTACTACCTATTACGAGAGTTCCGTACCCATGGACCTTTCGATCGGTAGGGTATCCCGAGTTCTTCTGATTCTCGATAAAGCTCATTTTAGAACGTTGCATACCATTGAAGAGCTGATGGCTCTGACGTGTAATAATTACTTGAGGGGAGGTATATATACTGGTACCCACCCATATTACATAAATACTGTCACCTGAAATGTTATGTATAGAGTTCAGTTGGAAACCGTCGGTATGTATCAACTTTGTCATCCTATTCGTGATGAGCATAACTAGCCTACTATTATTGGGAAATTCAGGTTCCCTCAAGAGACTTTCATTCCCGCTTTTACCAAAATCGTTTCCAATTTCAATAAGGGAAAGTGTTTTAAGACAAAACAAGTAATTTAGTCTATCTTCGTAAATTAATAATCTAGAAGATTTCGAGAAAAATGATTTAAAATAATAATTCATTTTATTTAACCAGAATTAAACGGCGCACATATATACACTTCTGGGTGCCCAAAAAATCAGAATAAATGTTGATATAAAACGGGGTCACCTCCACCTGAAGGATCAAAAAATGTGGTATTAAAATTTCTATCCGTGAGTAACATTGTAATAGCACCCGCTAATACAGGAACGGCTAATAACAACAGAAAAGCTGTAATTAAGATAGACCAGACAAATAATGGAATACGGTACATACTTTGCCCTGGATTGCGCATATTGAATATGGTAGTAATAAAATTAATAGCACCAAGTATAGAAGAAGCTCCCGATAAATGCAAACTAAAAATAGCTAGATCAACGGCTCCTCCAGAGTGACTTTGAATAGAACTTAGTGGGGGATATAATGTTCAACCTGTTCCTACTCCTACTTCAACCATAGCTGACCCTAAAAGAAGACATAGTGATGGGGGTAATAATCAAAAACTAATATTATTTAATCGAGGAAATGCCATGTCTGGTGCACCTATCATAATAGGTACAAATCAATTACCAAACCCACCTATTAATACAGGCATTACCATAAAGAAAATCATTAAAAAAGCATGCTCTGTGACTAATACATTATAAATTTGATGATTTCCTAAAAGCAATTGGTTGCCTGGTTGAGCTAGTTCCATCCTAATTAATATTGATGCACACGCACCTAGAATACCAGAAAATGCGCCAAAAATCAAATATAGAGTACCAATATCTTTGTGATTAGTAGAATATATTCAGCGAAAGATTCAATTATTTAGAGACTTTTGCACTAAATGTTGTTTTTTGTATTTTATTTTGTTTTTATAAAAATAGTTTATATGTAGGTATCTTTTTTAACTTCCTAGGGATCCCAAAGTAAATTAGTAGATCTAGTAATATTTTTATTACGCTTGAGTGCTTATGGGATCACGTACTTCGAAAAAAATATTTTATTAAAAAAAACTACTCTTAGTGAGATTTGAACTCACGTCGATGCCCTGAAAAAGCACTGTCCTAACCATTAGACGATAAGAGCTTAACGATAGAGGGATTCGAACCCACGACTTACGGATTATGATTCCGTCGTTCTGACCAACTGAACTATACCGTCACTAAAAAGGATAACCTAAGGATTTTAAGAAATAAAAATTTATACTTTTTTTGTCCACAATTTTTATTTTATAAGACATTTTGATAAGTAAATTTTTATCTTTTACTTTTTCCATTAATTTCATAAAATTGGAATTCACAGAAAAGTATTCTACTACGCTTAAAAAGTCATGACAAGAAATCGTAGTAATATTTGAAGACTTAATTACTTTAAAGTAATTAAATTTTTTGAAAACATTTTTATAAGAAAGCAAAAAAATATTTTCCAATAAAAAATATTTAGTCTTATTTGTTACTCTTAGTTTAAAATTTGTTGTAGATAAACACGAAGCACAATCAATGTAACTATTTCCTAACAATTGAATAGCTACTAGGTTTAGACAAATATTTTTTACTTCATTAAAAGAGGTACTTTTCAATTGCGCTTCATAAAAGTCGAAATCAGGTAGTTTTTTGACGTTACCAACAGAAAATTGTGTCAAAATATCATAATCAATAAGATTTTTTTTATAATGCAATATTCTAGAGCGCATATTAAATTTTTAGTTTGGAGATAATCGGACTTGAACCGATAACCTTATGCTTGCAAAGCATATATTATACCTATTAAACTATATCCCCATTTAAGTACTTTAATTTATTAAAAGTTTAATCTTTTTTAGTTACTTTATTATAAAAATATTTAGATTGAAAATTGTGCAATTTTCAATCTAAATATTTTTATTAAATAGAACTCCCTCTCCTTCCCTTCGAAGGAGGCTATGTTATTACATATATATATATACCCTAGAGCATTAAACCATTGAAAGCTCTAGGGTAATTTATAAAAAAGAAAATTGCAGGAGAACAATTTTATCCTGAAGTGAATAAAGCAAGGTGTAGCAATTCTTATGTTTTTGACTTAAAAGGACCAAGCATCGTGTTGTCGAAGTAAAAATAACGTTAAGTCTAATTAGATCGAATTTTAATGCTTAAAAGTGTTTGCTGGAAAAAATGTGTCATGACAAAGAAATTGATAAAAACTCCCCTTTTAGGATTTTAAGTTCTCCAAAGAGCTTTTTTAGCCTTAGCCGCTCCTAAAAGTCCCTTCAATTCAAAACAGGAGGTCAATTTTTTGTTACACTTTGGAATTTGCACAATTTTCAATCTAAATATTTTTATATAAATAAGTGCAAAAATAAAAGCGTTTGTAGCTTAATTGGAAAGAGCATTAGACTACGAATCTAAAGGTTGAAAGTTCGAAGCTTTCCAAACGCAAAAGTAATTAGTTCAATGGTAGAGCATTTCGTTTACAACGAAAAAGTTATGGGTTCGAATCCCTTATTACTTAAAAAAAAGAAAGTAAAATGTCTACTCTTAAGCAAAAAATAAAATATCCAAGAATAAAAAAATTTATAAAAGCCAAAACACCTGCTCTAGATAAAGCACCACAAAAAAAAGGAGTTTGCACTAAAGTATATACAATCAGCCCTAAAAAACCCAACTCAGCTGAAAGAAAAGTAGCCAAAATACGACTTACTACGGGAAGATTTATTATTGGTTATATAGGCGGGGAGGGACACAACTTGCAAGAACATTCTGTAGTTTTGATACGCGGAGGTCGCGTCAAAGATTTACCAGGAGTTAGATATCATCTAGTAAGAGGTATATATGATTTACAAGCTGTGACAAAAAGAAAAAATGGACGATCTAAATATGGAACCAAACGTTCCCAAGTCTAAATAGCTCAGCGGTTAGAGCAAAAGATTGAAAATCTTTAGGTCAGTGGTTCAAATCCACTTTTAGACATTATTTTTTGCAAAAAATACGCAAGTGACTAAAAAGAGTACTTCTACAAGCGAAGCTAAAACTATAACAAAAACAATTTGCAAAAAACTTTCTGGGGGTACTATGAAGGAAGTAAATAAACAAAGAAACACTAAGAAATATTTTTTGAATTTTCTAGCCTGTACATGCAATGTTATCATATTATCTAATAAATACGAATGTAGCAATTTAGTAAAAAAAATAAATGTTGTATTGGATAAAAAATAAGCTGTTTGCAATGTCCAATATGTATAGATCTCAATACGTGCTTCTAATTGAATTTCCAAAGCGTAGTTTAATGCAACTTTTCAGTTATCTAGAAAATGAAAAAAAGAAGGTAATATACTAAAATAGCAGATAAACATACAAAAAAAGAATAAAACAGACGAAGGTACAACTAATATAGAAAGAAATCAAACTTGGGATTTATATCAACTAGGCACCAAAAAATTCCTGCAGTGATAATATGCATAGGGGAAATTAATGGCACCGGATAAACTAACTCCAGCATAAATGGAAGTAAAAAATACTTCAGTTATATGGGTAGCTATAAATCTTTTCTTATCTAAATAAATAAGAGCATATGTTTCTAAGAAAAAAATAGATTCATTGTACTTTAACATAATTAACAAACTTAAAAGATAGCTAAATAATAGGTAACTCGTACGGAATCTTAATTCTTTAAAATGTAATTGCAATGGTAACGTCATAGTAGTTTTAGATGTATTGGGATTCGAACCCAAAATAAGCAGATTAAAAGTCTGATGCTGTAACCGTTTAGCTATACATCTATGTTGAAGAGAGTAGGATTCGAACCTACGAAGATTTTTAATCAATAGATTTACAGTCTACCGCTTTAAACCACTCAGCCACCTCTTCTAAAAAATAAAACGTTTTTAGTTTAATAGGATAAAACATCAACCTTCTAAGTTGACTATTGTAGGTTCAAGTCCTACAAAACGTATTTCTTTATAAAAATATTTAGATTGAAAATTAGCTAATTTTCAATCTAAATATTTTTATTAAACTAAATACTATTATGGGACAAAAGATAGATCCGAGAGGCTTTCGTATAGGATTAAGCGATTTGTGGCATGACGAGAGCCAATGCTATGGAAAAAGTTTCAAAAACCAAAAGAACTTATTAAAGGAAACGCGCAACATTTTTGAATTTTTAAATCAATATTTTGAATCTAAAAAGCTAATTCAAGGCAAAACTAATCAAAAAGTATCTAATAAAATAAAAGAATACAATGTTCAATACGTGCCTGTTTCACCAAAAGCAGCTTCTCTTACACATAATATGGGACTAACAGCAGCGAACGTTTTTAAAAAAAATATTCAGGTACGAAATTATAACACAACACTTTGGTATCAAAACGGTCCTTTATTATGTGAATTTACAAAAACTTCTTTAAAAAAAGGAATAGCATTTCGTAAAATAATAAATACTGTACAACGTTTATTGGAACTGCAGACACCCCACCAGATTGTCTTAAAAACTTCTTCTGGAACTAAAATTATGGAATATACTGGCCTAAAAGTACGTTATACAGGGCGTTTTGGAGGTAGTAGAAGCCGTATGGCAAGTAACATAGTTTACCGAATAGGTGCTGTCTCATTACAAAAAATAGAGACACATATACAATTTTATACAAGTTCCTTGCATACAAAGCAAGGTTTGTGCAACATTGAAATATGAATGGCATATAAATCAATTTAAAGTAAAAAGTATGAAAAGATTTAACCTAAAAAATAATCCTACTCGACAATATAAGCAAATTAAAAAAAATGTAAATCAAACAAATCATATACTAAAAAGAGGTTATGTTGGTCTAAGATCTTTAGAACAGGTTCAAGTAGACGTTAGTCAGATAAATAGCTTAAAACAATTCTTACAAAAAGAGTTAAAAATAATAGAAAAAAAAACAGATCAAGGTAAAATAAAGTTATGGTTTTACATGTTACCTAATAGAGCAGTAACAAAATTAAGCCCTGAAACGCGTATGGGAAAAGGAAAAGGTCCTATTGTTAGTTATTGTTGCTATATTGAACAGGGTCAATTGTTATTTGAAATAGCAAATCTACCCGAAGTCAAAACTTTGGAATTAGTATCAAAAGTCAGAAATTTTATTTCTTTTAAAGCACAATTACTGTCACGATTTTCTTAAACATAAGACTAGGTAGCATAGTGGTTATGCGTAAGATTGCAAATCTTTTTTAGGCCAGTTCGAATCTGGCCCTAGTTTTTTAATTACATAATGCAACAAAAAAAACACATAGGTATTCTTTTTTTATCTTTTAGTTCAAATAATACTTATTTTCTTTTAACTGATCATGTGGGCCGAATTCAAGCATGTACTACAGCCGGAAGATCAAAAATTAAAGGTGTAAAAAAGAATTTGTCGATTTCAACTTTTGAAATTGTCACTTTTTTAGAACAGAAGGCAAAGAATTTGAACTATTCTTTTCTCCATGTCAGAATAAAAGGTTGAGGCAAAAATAAAAAAAATATATTTAAAATTTTAAAACAATCAAAATTAAAATTTATTTCAGTAATAGATGTCACAGCTTGCCCGTATAATGGATGCAAAATCCCTCGAAAACGAAAATTATAATATGTATAACATAAACAGACCTATTTCTCCACACTTAACTATATATAATGCTCAAAAGTCTTCTCTTTTTTCTATTTGGCATAGAATTTCCGGTGTGGCTATGTTCATTTTAGTATCTAGCCCAATCTTGCTTTTAAAATTGAGTACATTTTCGTATGAAAACTATAATACTTGAGGTTTTATTAGAGATAATTTCGTCTTTAGTTTTGTTTTACCATGATTTTATGCAATAATATCAGTAATATTTCTGTATCATATTATAAACGGAATAAGGCATTTTCTGTGAGATTCTGTACTAAATGTAAATACAAAAGCAATACGAAAGGATAGCAATATTCTACTAATAGTTGTATTTCCAGTGGTTTTCTTGAAATTTATTTTATAATATTAAACTAAACGCGAAAATAGCTTAATAGGCAAAGCGTGACTTTGCCAAAGTCATTATGAGGGTTCAAGTCCCTTTTTTCGCTCCACTATTTTTCTGGTAGCTTTAATGGTTAGAGCAGGTAGCTGTTAACTACAAGGTTATAGGTTCGAATCCTATCCAGAAAGAGTTAAAAGTATATCAAGATGTAGCGTAATGGTAACGTACTTGCTTTGGGTGCAAGGGAATGTCAGTTCAAATCTGTCCATCTTGATCTAGCTATAAATGTTTATTAACAAAAAAACTTCGAAATACTTTTCTCGTGAACAAAATATTTACAACACTAACTTCTTAACAATAAAACATACTAAGTATAAAAATTTTTGTAAAAAAAATAGAATTCATCTAGATAAAAACAAATCTAAAGAAATTTTTATATACGAAGTAGGAACAGCTACAATTTTAGTACGCTGAATTAAAATGTATTATTACAGCTAATTTTTGAGATAGCAAACTTAAGTAAATATAATTATATAAAAAGAGTTTGATCCTGGCTCCGAATGAATGCTAGTGGTCGGCCTAACACATGCAAGTTGAATGCTCTTTGTGTTATATAAAGAGTATAGCGTACGGGTGAGTAATACGTAGAAATTTATCTTGAATTGCGGTAAATACCTTGAAAAATTAATTATTGGTTAAAGAAAAGTCTACGCAGGATTAGGTAGTTGGTAATTTAAAAGACATACCAAGCCTACGATCCTTAATTGGTCTTTGAGGATGATCAGTCACACTGGAACAGAAATAAGGTCCAGACTCTTTGAGAGGCAGCAGTGAGGAATCTTAGGCAATGAGCGAAAGCTTGACCTAGCCAGGCCACATGTGAGATGAAAACCATATTAGGTTGTAAATCACTTTGTAAAGTATATAATGTTAAAGATTAAATTTTACAAGCAAAGCTCCGGCTAATTTCGTGCCAGCAGCCGCGGTAAAACGGGAGGAGCAAGTATTATTCAAATTGACTGGGCGTAAAGGGTGCGTAGGTTGTGCATTAAGTAGTAAAAAAAGACTAAATTTTATGTTTATTAGACGTTACTAAACTAATACACTAGAGCATAGTAAAAGATTATGGAACTTCGAAAGTAGCGATAAAATGCGATAATATTCAAAAGAACTTCAAAAGTGAAAACAATAATCTGGATTATAGCTGACACTGAGGCACGAAAGCGTAGGTATCAAAAGGGATTAGATACCCCTGTAGTCTACGCCCTCAACGATGAGTGTTTGTCATTGAATTTTTTACAGTGACGAAGTTAAGGCATTAAACACTCCGCCTGGGGATTACGGTCGCAAGATTAAAACTCAAAGGAATTGACGGGAACCCGCACAAGCGGTGGAGCATGTGGTTTAAATCGAAACAACGCGCAAAACCTTACCAATTTTTGTATGTCATTTAGTGTCACAGGTGTTGCATGGCTGTCGTCAGTCCGTGCCGTGAGGCGTTTGGTTAATTCCAGCAAACGGACGAAACTTTTATGTAATGTATTTATATATTATAAACTGCTTGGAATATCCTTGAGGAAGGGAAAAATGACGTCAAGTCCTCATGACCCTAATAAATTGGGCTACTTTCATGTGCTACAAAGTAATATTTACAACAAGAAGCAAAAGTGCGAGCTGGAGCAAAAGCTATAAAAAATATTTTATTCGGATTATTCTCTGCAACTCGAGAATATGAAGTCGTAATCGCTAGTAATCGCGAATCAGAATTGTTGCGGTGAATATGTTCTCGGGTTTTGTACACACCGCCCGTCACACTACGGGAATTTACTCTACTTGAAGACAAAAAGCGGTAAAGTTTTTTTTCCATGGTAGCGAAAGGACTAGAGTGAAGTCGTAACAAGGTAGCCGTAGGGGAACCTGCGGCTGGAAAAATTTAATATAATTTGCTATCTCAAAAATTAAATAAAATACAAATGATTACTAAACTATATTGTGAAAATTACGCTTTTTTCTTATTTATGATAGGCGTTTTAGGCATTTTCTTAAACCAAAAAAGCATCATAATTATTATAATGTCGTTAGAAATGATGTTTTTAGCAGTTAGCTTCAATTTTATCTTTTTTTCAGTTTATTTAGACAATATTGTAGGTCAACTATTTGCCCTTGCTATACTGACTGTAGCTGCGTCAGAGTCTTCTATAGGGTTAGCTATTTTAGTAGTTTATTATAGAATTAGAAGCACAATTACCATAGAGTTAATGACTCTTACAAAAGGGTAACTTAGATAGCACACGCCATTCTTAAATATAAATGATTGAAAAAGTCATCAGAGGATATCTTGATAAAAAAGTTATAGACGTCGCGCGACGAAACATCATAGTGAGGCACATGCCTATGAACTATGAGTCTCTTTGGAAAACTTGCATATAATATTTGTAAAATCCACTATGTGAATTGAATCATCTTAGTAACATAGAAAAAAATCAAACGAGAGTTCGTAAGTAACGGTGAGTGAAACCGAATTTAGCTTAATGCCAAAACCCAAAGTAGGTGATCAGTCCCATATGGCATTTATAATAATTTCAAAGTAATACTATTAATTATGTATGAAAATAGGAGTCCCATCTTCTAAGCTAAAAGCTTTTTTAATCGATAGTGAACGAGTACCGTGAGGGAAAGATTTGAATCTGTTGATTTATATTTATTTGAAGCTGATAAGTACAGCAACAAAGTGCCTTTTGCATAATGAGTCAGTAAGTTAATATATGTAGCAAGTTTAAACATAAGATAAAGACTTTTTAGTTACATGTATTAGACCCGAAGCCAAGTGATCTAATCTTGAGCAAGTTGAAGATGCTTTAAAAAGTATTGGAGGGCTGAACCCACGTCTGTTGAAAAATACGGGGATGACTTGAGATTAGGGGTGAAAGTCCAATCAAACTTGGTGATAGCTGGTTTTCCGCGAAAACTATCAAAGTAGTGCGTTGCTAGTTTAAAATGTGGGTAGAGCAACTTACTAAATTTAGATTTTGCTAAATTTTATTAAACTCCAAACTATACTTTAATTGAAGCAGCAGACAGTCGTTGGGCGACAAGGTCCTTCGTCAAAAGGGAAACAACCCTAATCGATAGCTAAGATCTCAAAATTATAAATTAGTGGAAAAATGGGAAATAATTCGAATAAACAGAGTAGGCTTAGAAGCAGCCACCTATTGGAGAAAGCGTTTTAGCTCATTATTTTTATTTATTTTACCTATTTAAAATGTATGGAGACTTAAATTTATATATCGAAGCTTCGAATCAAACCAAATTTGGTTTAATGGTAGCGGAACGTCCTGTAGTCTTTTGTGTTAATGAAAAATTGCATATATAAAATCAGGAGTGCTAATGCTGACATGAGTAGCGTTAATCATGTTGAAAATAAATCATGATCGTCTATTGTTCAAGGGTTTCCAGTAAATTTTAAGTAACTGGAGTTAGTCGGCCCTTAAGAAAAAAGTGAAAACTGTATTCGACAGGAATTATCAAACCACATGCATGCAAAATAGTATTATATTTGTGAAAAAAAATAATTTTTTGTAGTTGTCCATTAAACTGTCAACAACAAAACAAATTGTTTTTCTGGAAAATCTGCATGGAGCTTGACCGTACCTAGAACCGACACAGGTGAACTGATTGAAAAGATAAAGACGAATGAGATAACTATGCTTAAGGAACTCGGCAAATTCACTCCGTACGCTCGCAAAAAGGAGTACCTTTTTAAGGTTTCAAAAATTAGGGGTAGCGACTGTTTAACAAAAAGTGCGACCTTTAAAGCCGTACACATAAATGCACTTAGTGCTATATCATCTAATCGATATAAGTCTAGGCAAGCATGCGTCTGGAGTGATCTAGGGGTGTGAAGCCTTGCTAACAATGTAATTCTTTACTTAATGTAACTAAAGAATGCTAGACTTATCTAAATGGGTAAAACGCAAGTGAACATTTGTCATAAGGTATCGAGAAAACAGAGTTTCGAAGGGCATTGCTACTTGTTTAGGCAAGTATAGAAACAAGCAGTAGTATAAAATATCTTTTTGTTGTTTTATAGATTAGACACATTACTGCCGGTATAGAGAATGTTACCTCTTTAGATTTATGTTATGTGTGTGGAAAAGGGTAAGCCTAATGAATTGATAGCAATATCTCAGGTTCAAGCAATTGATTCGAGTGTTCAGTAGGTAAAAGATCTCATAAAAAGCGAATGTTTGCTATTAATAGGCAAAATAGTGACTATGTCACAAATCGAAAGATTGCCAACTTATGTATGTTCTGTTTTAAAAGTATTTTTCTTGAAGAACTTTCTATTATATTGCATATATATGCAAAACCAGCTAGCTTATCTTCTTTTTTTGATAAAAATTGTGGTAATAAAAAAAACTAATATAATGACGAAAATATATAAGTTGCAAAGGAAAATAGCAATAGCTTATTTGGATAAAAACAAGCGTTTATGAAGTAAATTACAGAATGAATTGGTGAATTTAGAAGAAGCTAAGATAACAGCAATAAAACAGATTCATAAGCGTAAAAGCAGTGAAACAAGTGGTATTGACAAAATTGTCTTAAAAGGTTCTAAAGGAAAAAAAGTTAGTATTGAGGAAATTCTAGCTCAAATTCAAGATTTTAAAAATTATGAATTCAGTGCAGTGCGTAGAGTATTTATACCAAAGAAAAATAGCAATAAGAAAAGGCCTTTTGGTATTCCCACTATAAGAGACAGAGTCGTACAAACTTTGTTTGCAATGGCTCTTGAACCTATAAGCGAAACAATAGCAGATCGATGCAGCTTTGCTTATAGACCTTGTCGTAGTGCTAAAGATGTTTGTCAATATGTTTGATTTTTATTAAGCAGACAGAGAGGCACCCCAAGATGAATCTTCGAAGGAGATATTAAGGGTTTCTTTGATAATATAAGCCATGAATGAATATT
>Ga0209185_1000686_pt1 | contig 36473 bp, 24 predicted proteins | sample SidtaG_2_FD_187425 | JGI IMG/M metagenome (GOLD analysis project Ga0209185, IMG submission 187425) | Marine algal microbial communities from Sidmouth, United Kingdom - Sidmouth_Asex2 metaG (SPAdes) (version 2) | ecosystem: Host-associated > Algae > Red algae > Unclassified | place: Sidmouth... | reverse complement strand
ACAATTTATTTAATTTCTTTCACTAAATCTTCCTTACGTAGCTCGGCTATGCGCGTCAAATTTAGCCAAACATATAAAAAAAATAACTTCTTCATTTGGGGTAGATTATTTTCTTCCTCTTCCCTAATCCGATGATGTTTTTTTGTCAAAGCGGCTGATTTAGATATTAGGGATAAAAACTTTAACTAAGTATTTAGTTGTATCTTTAGCTAAGGTTATTTATCTTTGCACAATATTGTGCGAAAATGACGGGCGATTTACGTATTTTTGCAATATAAGTAGTGGGACAAAATTATCTTTACTTTTTGACGGTTTCTTTTTCCGCTATTTTTCCCTATAAAACCCTTGCGTAGCGTAGGCTATGCGCGGTTTTTGTAAGAAAAAATATCGAAAAAATAACCACGTCAAAATTGTAAACCTAATTTTGTCCCACTACTTAATTCTTACAAATTAACACATAATTCCATACAATATCCAATTAATCGTTAGAGCATAAACACAGAAACTATCGACTATGGACTATCAGCTATGGACTAAGAAACAATCATGACGATACAAAAGATATTTTTGATTTGTGCCATTGCAGGCTTGGTTTTGACGGTGCTATTTGGTGCTATTCTGAAAAAGCGAGACGGCAGTTGGTTTATGCTGTTTTTGCAACAATTTACGGGAGCGTTTTTCATTTTTTCGGGTATAGTGAAAGCCGTTGACCCTTACGGTACAGCGTTTAAAATGGAGCAGTATTTTGCGGAGTTCGAGAGTGCTTTCGGTCCGATTTTGGGGTCGATTTTTCCGTTTTTAGCAAAGTTCGTTTTTGCATTTTCCATCATCATGTTGGTTTTGGAATTGCTGCTTGGTATCGCATTGATATTTGGTTTGAAACGTAAATTTACGGCGTGGACTTACCTTATCGTCCTTATCTTTTTTACCTTTCTGACTGGCTTTACCTTCCTGACGGGATACGTGCCGTCGGATGCTACCTTCTTCCAATTTGGCAAATGGGGACCTTATATAGAAACGAATATGAAGGTGACGGATTGTGGTTGCTTCGGCGATTTTCTCAAACTCAAACCAAAGACCTCGTTTATAAAAGACTTGGTACTCTTGCCTACGGGAATTTTATTTGTGATGAATTGGCAAAAACTAACGCAAATCTTTGATAGTTCGTCTGTTAGAAATATTCTTTTTTATGGTACAATCGCTATTTCTACTATTTTTTGCTATCAAAATAGCAAGTGGAACCTGCCGATGATGGATTTCAGACCGTTTGCTAAAGGTATCAATTTGCCAGAAGCGGAAGCTGCAGTTCGTGCAGATGATGATGTAAAAGAGATTTACTATACCTATAAAAACGGCACAAGTGGCGAAGAAAAAGAGATAAGGTCTGATGAAATTACAAAGTTTCCTGAATTATGGGACAAGACCGGTCCGTGGAAACTTACAGATACACGCGAAGTCCTTATCAAAAAAGGCAGTGACTCAAAATTGAAAGATTTTGAATTTAGCAATGACCAAGGAATGGATGTGTCAGATGAGGTGGTGGCTGCGCCGGGTTATCAATTCATGGTGGTTTCGTACAGCATGGAAAAAGCAAGTCGGGACTATTTCAAAGAAGTAGCAAAAGTAGCTGATGCTGCTGAAAAAGATGGTATTCGCACCTTCGGTGTCACGCAGACTGCCGACCCTGCGGATGTCGATAAATTCCGCCACGAAATACAAGCAGCATACCCGTTTTATACGGCAGATGATATTTTATTGAAAACTATTATCCGCTCCAATCCCGGTGTATTATTGCTCAAAGATGGTACGGTGATAGAGAAATGGCATGGCAGCAAAATTCCTGATTATGTGGAGATCAAAGCGGAATATTTGCAAGTTCTCAATGAATGAATTTTGAATGAAAGAAAGAATGAATGAATCAAGAGATTTTAATCTTGTGATTTTTAGATAATATTTGCTGGTTTTAGTGGAGAATGATTCATTTATTCATCCCTATAATTATCGGGACATTCATTCATTTATTGAGAATTTACGAATATTTGAATAAATAAAATAGACCACAAATTAGGAATTAAATAAATGTACATTCTTCGCGTCGTTATTTTTTCTTTAGACGAACCAAAAATGACGCGAATACTCACTGTAAGTAGTGAGACAAAAATATCCTTACTTTTTGACGGTTTCTTTTTCCGCTATTTTTCCCTACAAAAATCCTTACGTAGCGTGGGCTATGTGCGGTTTTTGTAAGAAAAAATATCGAAAAAATAACCACGTCAAAATTGTAAGCCTATTTTTGTCCCACTACTTATTTAAGGAAAATTGGGTGAAGTATGAAGGAAAAATAACAAGTCGAGAATATACATTTATTTTGTTCCTAAGCCCTTGTATTCCTGTTCACAGACCACTTTAACGAGACATTAACAAAAAGCATCCGCCAAAGTATTTACACATCCAATCTTTATTGGTACATTTGAATTGTGAATCCTTGCCATTCATCAAAATGGTTTAATTGTTGTTGTTAAATGGGGGATTGACTATTTAGGTAAGTAGTGGGACAAAAATAGACTTAGTGAAAGAAATTAAATAACATGTGCCATTATACTCGTCTTTTTTCCGTCTAAGAATCCTTTGAAACCCTTATCCCGAATCGGGGTTCGGGACAGGCTGTAGCTAAGGCTATGTGCGGCTTTCAAAAAATCCTTAGACAAAAAAAATACTTCGCATTATGGGACATCTTATTTAATTTCTTTCACTTAGACAAAGACCAATCACCTGATTACTCAATCACCCAATCACCAATTCTTACAAAAATAAATTGATGCTTCACTTATTAATCAGAATCATTTCAATAATAATTTTGGTCGTCAGTGCCACTATTTTGCAGGCGCAAACCATTCGACTCAATAATCCTTCGTTTGAGGATGAACCCGCGCACAGCAGTACGCCACAAGGTTGGGAGGACTGTGGCAAGCCGGGCGAAACACCGCCCGATACGCAGCCGAATGCCATTTTTAGAGTATTTACAAAGGCACAAAAAGGTAATACTTATTTGGGCTTGGTCACGCGAGATACGGATACGTGGGAAGCTGTCGGGCAGTTGCTGCAAGTGCCGCTTACAGGCGGTGAATGTTACGATTTTAGTGTACACTTGGCTCGGTCGGATTCTTACCTCAGTCGGGGTAGAATGGATACTGTGCAAAAGCAGTTTACGCAGCCCATCCGCCTTCGTATATGGGGCGGAAATAACTATTGTGATAAACGCGAAATGCTCGCCGAAACGGATGCGGTAGGACACACTAAATGGAAAAAATACGATTTCAAACTCAAACCACGTCGCGAGTATAATTTTATTATGCTCGAAGCGTTTTATATGACGCCTACATTGGTGGCGTATAATGGCAATCTTTTGATAGATAATTGCTCGGTGATAACTATTGCTTCTTGCGGCGAGGATGACCCTGCGATTGTACAAGCAGAGACGAAACCACGCAAGGAAAATGTTGCTCCAAAACCAAAGAAAAAACCAAGAAAGAAAGAGGAAAAACCAAAAGAAAAGCCAGCAGAAAAAGAAGCACCTGAAGTGGAAAATGCACTTACAGAGAAAATAGATTTGCCAGAGCCGGTAGAGAAGCCGGTTGAAGAGGAAATAGTTGTTGAACAAGAAGATAAAGCGGAAAATCTGCCCGTCGAACCAGAAGTGGAAGTGGAAGAAAAACCCGTTTTTCCAAAGGTTACGACGATTGAAAAATTGGATGAAAATGACATTGAAGAAGGGCAGATTATTCGAATAAATAAATTGAATTTTCCGGCAAATTCGAGCGTCATCACGAAATCTACTTACGAAGTACTCGATGAGATTTATGGTTTTTTGAGTAGAAATTCATATATCGTTATTGAAATCGGAGGACATACGAATAATGTACCCGATGACGCATATTGTAATGAACTTTCCACCGCACGAGCAGAATCTGTCGCAACTTATCTCGTTGAAAAAGGTATAGACCCGAAGCGTATTACCGCAAAAGGCTACGGAAAAAGAAAACCTATCGCGACGAATGAAACGCTTTCAGGAAGAAGAGCAAACCAACGGGTAGAAATAAAAGTAATAAGTGTAGGGGAGTAAGTGGAAGTACAAGTTTAAGTTTAAATAAACAATTCACTTTCACTGAATTATGACGATTTAAAGTGTCGCTTAGTATCAGGAATTAAATAAATGTACATTCTTCGCGCCGTTCCTTAGCTGCTTACAAATTATTTAATTTCTTTCACTTAGAAGGTCGCACTGAAATATAACCATTTTTTAATTAATTAAAATTATTTTGTAATTTATTTATTATTAAAAATGAATTATTTATAAATATTTTTTATTATAAAATAATTTGAAAATATCCTTATTTCAGCAGAACCTTAGAATAAAGTGTAATAAGTGAAACGTTAAATTTGATACTTGGAATTTCATTGAAAATTATGAAAAAATACGTTCATAAAGTGCTAATCGTGATAGTTTTGATGGCGACATCTGAGGACTTTACGGCACAAGATATTCAATTGGCAAATCCTTCATTTGAAGGCATACCACAAGTGAGTACCTTGCCTGATGGGTGGATAGACTGTGGCACACGCGGCTATTCGTCGCCAGATACGCAGCCCAATGATGTCTTTCAAGTCACGCAAGTTGCACAAGACGGAGCGACTTATCTCGGCATGGTGACACGGGCAGACGACTCCTTCGAATGTGTCACCCAACGCCTAAGCTCACCCATGTTGGGCGGCGAATGTTACGAATTTAGCATTTATCTTGCCAAGTCAAACTCTTATTTAAGCGGTACGCTCCAAAATAAGCACGTAAAAAAACAACACACAGCAGCCATAAAATTGAGGGTTTTTGGTGCAAACTCAATTAGAGGCGACAGCACTTTTTTGGATGAAACAAGGGTCATAGACCACACAAATTGGCAACAATATCATTTTAAATTAAAACCTGAAACCGATTTTACGTATATAAAATTACAAGCATTTTATAAAACACCTGTCCTTTTTTCTTACATCGGAAATGTACTGATAGACAATTGTTCTACCATCAAATGGGTGTCTTGCGATGAGGAGGCACAGCCTTTGGCAGTGCTAAAAAAGAAGGAGCTGAAAAAGCCCGAGCCAATTCAAAAACCCAGACCAAAACCTATTGACAATGACGCTATCACAAAAAAAATAAAACTTAAGTCTACGCCACCGAAAATACAACCCGGCGCACCCGTCGTGATAACCCAAACACCCGGAGAACCAATGGAAGATGCCAAAATCATTTCGAAGAAGCCGAAATCCGAACCCAAAGTACCTAAAAAACCGTTTTCGATTGCAGAACTTGACAAAAATTCGATTATAGAAGGGCAAACTATCCGAATTGATAGAATTAATTTTCCCAAAAAATCAGCGGAATTTGCCGATAGTTCCATTATTGCACTCAATGAATTATACGATTTTTTGCAACAAAATCCCGAAATCGTAGTTGAAATTGGTGGACATACCAACCAACTCGCCTCATATACTTACAGTATAGAACTCTCGCAAAAACGCGCAACTTCCGTTGTGCGCTACCTTATCGAAAAAGGCATTGAGAAAAAACGCATCAGCGCAAAAGGCTACGGAAGAGAAGCACCCCTTGATAAAAGTAGCAGCAAAGCTGCTCACGTAATCAACCAAAGAGTAGAAATTAAAATCATTAGCATAGGAGAATGATTGCTGAATTGTTGAATTGTTAGATTGCTGAATTGTTAAATTGTTTTTTTTCGCTATGCGAAAAATGAATAACAATTCAACAATAAGCGAAGCGAAACAATCCAACAATAAGCGAAGCGAAACAATCCAATAATTAATCAAATCAATGAGAAATATTATATTTTGTATGTGCGTTATCGCGCTAATAACTTTGAATAGTTGTCAGGAAAGAGAAGGATGTACAGATCCAAACGCTGTCAATTATGACGTATTGGCGCAGTCAGAAGACAATAGCTGTACCTTTCCAAATGTACAATTACGCTTTGTACCAACGATAGTCGTAGGTGAAGATACCGGCAGACTCGGATTTGGACAAGATTACGATATTAATGGACTCAACGTGCGTTTTGACCAAATTAGATTTTATGTCGATGACATCACACTGGTCACGTCAAAAGAAAATTTTGAATCCGAAACCATCGTCTTAGCGACCGAAGCAGATAAAAGCCACGATATTGGCGAACTGAAAGTCGCTGATTTGCAAGAACTGAAGTTTAGCGTAGGCGTCAATTCTACTCGTAATCATATTGCTCCAGAACTCCAACCTATGAATAGTCCACTTTTTGACAATGACTCCTCATCTGAGAATTGGGACGAGGACGATGGCTACATATTCTTCAAAATAGAAGGCGCAGTAGACGTCAACGGAGACGGCGTATACGAGCAAGATATGTCCGAAATAATGTCTATTCACTGCGGTCTTGACGATAATTTAAAAACTGTCACATTACCCGTTACCGAACAAAGCATCAACAGAGTAGGCTACGAATTGACCGTAGAAGTTGACGTGAGAGGTATCTTTACGGACTACGATTTGCCCAACAAACTATTCACACGTCCAGATACCATCCCCCAACCTGGAATAGAAATCATGAATAATGTTGAAAATATATTTAGTATTAAAGAATAAAAAAATAAGCAATAATACCGCAAAAACGATGGATTTCAACCCTTCGTTTTTGCGAAAAATAGCTCTTGTCTTTTTGACGAGTGGCATACTCATGTTCACTGCCTGCCAACCCGACGACACCCCCTCCCAAATCCAAACACCCTACACCCTCCAACTCCCCGAAGGCTTTGTACCACCAACCATACCTGCCGACAACCAGCTCACTCGCGAGCGCATCGAACTCGGCAAAAAGCTCTTCTACGACCCCATACTTTCGCGCGACACCACCATTTCTTGCGCCACTTGCCACCTCCCCTCCAAAGCCTTTGCCGACAACCTTCCGGTAGCCGTAGGCATACACGGGCGCGAGGGTTTTCGCAATTCTCCATCGCTTGCAAATGTCGCTTGGCATCCCTACTTCTTCCGCGAAGGCGGCAGTCCCAACCTCGAAGCACAAGCCCTCGGACCTATCGCCGACGAGTTTGAAATGGACCTCACCATAGCCGAAGCCGCCGAACGTTTGCGCAATGACGAAGAGTACACAGAAATGTCCGAAAACGCTTACGACCGCGAACCCAACGCCTACGTCATCAGTCGCGCGCTGGCGTCATTCCAACGTATTTTGGTCAGCAGCGATGCGCCTTACGACCAATATTTTCGCGGTGATGAAACTGCACTCACGCCCCAGCAAAATAACGGTAAAGAACTATTTTTCAATCAATTACAATGTGCGACCTGCCACACAGGATTCAATTTCACCAATTACAACTTTGAAAATAACGGTCTATATCAAAACTACGCCGACGAAGGACGCGCCCGCTTCACCACCCAACCCAACGACATCGGCAAATTCAAAACCCCCTCCCTTCGCAACGTCGCCCTCACCCCTCCATACATGCACGACGGCAGCCTACCGACCCTCGAATCCGTTATAGAACATTATAACTCCGGCGGCAATATTCACCCGAATAAAAACCCACTCATTCAGCCACTTAATCTCAACACGCAACAAAAATCCGACCTCATCAGCTTCCTCCAAAGCCTCACCGACCAGACATTTATCAACAACCCAGAATACCGATAACGCAACACAGATATTCCTATCTGTCCCCACGCATTACAGGCGTAACACAGACATTCCTGTCTGTCCTCACACATTACAGGGAGAAATACCGTAACACAGACAGAAATGTCTGAATTACGTCCAAAAATGTCGTTCATTTGCTAAATACCTTCACACACAAATCGTACTTTTACCAAAATAATGTAGTACTATAATTAGGGCGTGCCCCCCTCCTTATCAGTCGGGGGTCGGGCTATCCGGCACTCTCTCCATTCCGCTATCGCTACATTACGTTCAAACAACACCTACTATCCCTCACGCAAAAAAACGAACAAAACGAAAACCCAAATCCCAAAAACAAAACAAACCCGAGCCACTCTCGTCAGCCGTTGAAAACGTCTGCCTTGAATAGCGATAACAGAAAATTCAAAATATACGCATTAAAAATTAATTCATGCATTAGACTTTATTTAGAAATATTTTGTATGCAGCTAACATTGTCTTTTTCCGATACTCTTCTCCTATTTTTCGCTCCGTACCGTAGGGTATGCAGCTCAAAATGAGGCTCGATTATCGAAAAAATACAAAATTCCATGCATACAAAATATTCCTAAATAAAGTCTATTAAAAACACAATTATATGAAAAAAACACTACTTCTCAGCACATTTGTTTTCGGAATACTTGCTTGCACAAGCACCTCCGAAAAAACAGCGTCACAAGAAAAAATAAAAATGGAAAACACCGATTCACAAACGCCAACAGCCGAAGCTGATGCTCGATGGACAAACATAGGCTACGACCTCGAAAAAGGCAGACCCGAAGGTTTAAAAGTAGGCATGAAAGCCCCTGATTTCGCCCTCCAATCTCCTGACGGGAAAACGATAAAATTGAGCGAGGAATTAAAAAAACAACCTGTGGTATTGATGTTTTATCGTGGAGTTTGGTGTCCGGTATGTATACGCTATTTAGCTGAATTTCAGGAAGCTGCCCCGCAAATTACTGCAAAAGGTGCGAAAGTCATTGCCATCACACCCGAAACGAATGACAACATTGCCGAGACTATCGAAAAGACGAAAATCGACTTCACAGTACTGCATGACCAAAACACAAACGTGATGAATGACTATAAAGTCCTCTTCTCTGTAACGGAGGCTTATCAGGAAAAAATCAGGACGAAATTAGAAAGCGATATAGCCTTCAATAATGGGAAAACAGAGGCACAACTTCCCGTCCCCGCAACCTATGTCATCGGACAAGACGGCGTAATAAAATTCGTTCAATTTGATTTGAATTATAAAAATCGCGCATCCGTAGATGATATTTTAAAGCAACTATAATCGGAACACAGACAAGAATGTCTGTGTTACGTTAAAAAAAATATGATGAATCGTTTTATACCAATATTAATACTGTTCTTATTCTCCATTTCGCTGCAAGCACAAAGCCCGTGGACTCAAAAAATGGGCGGCGGTTTTGGACAATTATCCTTCATGTCCATTCCGAGCTATGATAGCTTTTTTGCAAACGACACAGATACGTCCAGAATTTCTGCAAGAGAATACTCGGAATTTGCAGCACAATTTTATGTCGAATACGGCATCTTAAGAAATACAACACTCATACTTGACGCACCATTAAAAGTATTGAATGCAGCCAAATTGGACAGCCTTTCCCTTTCCAATAAAGCAGGAACACTCACAAGTTTGGGCAACACAAGACTTTCTGTGCGGCACAGTTTTTTGAGTAAAGGCGTTGCATTAGCCGGGCAATTAATGGTCGAATTTCCAACCGGAAAATACGATGATGCAACAGGACTCCGCACGGGTTACGATGCTTTTACCGTACTACCAAGCATCAGCGTAGGCGGCGGATTGGGCAAAGGCTACATCTATGGATATGGCGGTGTGGGCTTTCGCACCAATGATTACAGCCACTATTTCAATGGCGGTATTGAAGGCGGTTTTCGTCCTTTCGAATCGTTTTGGGTGATGGTCTTTTTTGACACAATACGTTCGTTCAAAAATGGCGAGCGTATCGAACCCATCAATAATATCGAATCAGGCTTCTACGTCAATGACCAAGAATGGGCATCTGCCGGACTGAAATTATTATACAATATCAACGACAATATCGGTTTGACCGCCTCCACCACCCTCGCTGCTTTTGCCGCAAATCAAGTCCCCCAATCGCCTTCGTTGGCTATCGGCGTATTCATGGAATGGTAGGGGGAGCAATGCTACAATGCTTAAATGATGAAATGATACAATGTTAATGAGTGAATGAGTGAATTTTTTGAATGAATGAGTGAATGAATTTTGAATGAATGAATCAACTACCTTTTCGTGATTCATTCATTCATTCACTCAAAATTCATTCATTCATTCATTATCGCATTAAAAACGCCCCTTACCGAAAACGATAAGGGACTTAGTTAAAAGGTAATGAACTATCAATTATAACTTCAGTATCTTCCGTACATCTTCTTCATTTTCAATGGATTGTAATACTGTGACCATTGCGAAGGTATGTTCTTTTTTCGGTATGAGATTATTGAATTGCTCTTGGCTAAAAATAGCGAGTTTGCCATCATCAGTGACGAGCCACATGAGGTTTTCTGTTGTTTTATTAATGCGAATTTGATTACGCTTAGTTGCGTAGAATCTGCCCACCGTATTATTCGTTTTATTGACGATATAAACGGGATTTCCCTTGTACATTTTTTCTTTTTCATCACAAAAATTGCCGACAAAAATCTGCTCAAAAGGTGGTAAAGGACGGTCTACATTCCAGATACCAAAATCACGAATGGCAAAATTATTCATCACCTTTCGTGTCACCATCATATTTGTGGCTTCGCCGTTTCTGCCTTGCTTTTTGAGTTCGGCTATGCGAGCTGTGGCGTCTGCTTTTTGGGCATCGAGTTCGGCACGTTGGGCGTTCATTCTGCGCTTGATGGCATTGCGTTGTTCGTTAACTTTTTCCTGACGCTCTGCGAATTGCCCGCTATATACTACCATTTTTTGGTCGAATTCTTCCTGTGCTTTACGATAATCTTTTCCCGACAAAACAGGTGTTACATCAAGGTCAACCTGTTCGTTTTCGGAAGTCAAAGTGACATTATACACATCATCCGTTTTCTTGCGAATTTCTACATCTGCCCAATTTACGTTATAATAATTCTCATCAAAGGGCTGCCCTTCTACGACTTGCCACAATACATTTTCGTAAGTAGCCAATTCAGGAAATCGAGTTTTATTGACCTCAAAATCAAAGACATAGCCATTCGGGTTCGGGGCTTGAGGTGCTTTTGGTTTTGCCATTTCAGAGACTACAGGAGGCAGGTCATTTCCTGCGACTGCAAGCAATCGCTTTTCTTCGCGGTCAATATTTCGTTCTAATTTTTTTATCTGCGCCAATTCTTTTGATTCAATTTTTTCGCCTGTCAATTCTTTATTATCAGGAATAATTTCGAGCTGACTTTTGCCCTCATAACTCCAATTGGCTTTGGACGATACGTTTGTTTTATGCGAATGAGCTTGTGCATTTATATCGTCTTGCGTTGGATTTTTTCCATTAAAAAACCGATACAAATTATAAGCGGATTCATTACCATCCAATGCAATTTCAGATGCCAGCTCTATGTCAATATCTTTACCCGAATTAATACGTAGAGCTTGTCCGTTTTGCTCGGCATAAATTTCCATCATACCTGCCGATTCGAGTTGAAATACTTGCCCTGCCGAGTCATATTCCATCGGAATGCCAGAGAGAAAGAAATCTACAAAATCGTGAAATTCGCGATATTTAAGGTCTACATCGCCAGTGACTTCGCTACCATCTTCGTAGGTAAAAGCGTGGGGTGGAACGGTGATTTTTGAGCCATTACCATACGCATACACACCGCCTTGATGGGCATTCACCTTGTATGAGGCAAATGCTTTTCGAACTTGTTTTATCGGCGGACTGATTTTGCGTTCTGCAAGGTCATCTCCCGTATTATTTTTTAATAATCCCGGTGCGAAAAGCAGCATAATCAAAGCCGCTGCACCTGTCAGAAATGCCCCGATGCTTAGTTTAGCGATTTTTCCCATACCGCCAACTACCTCGGCTGTACCCGTGCCGCCACCGTGTGCGGATAATAGCGTGTCAAAGTCCTTATGCGCTGCGATTTGTTCGCTGCTCGGTTCGCTATTATTTATTTTTATGTTGTAATCTTTTTTCATCTTCTAATGAGTTGTCGTGTTGTTGAGTTATTGTATTGATGAGTTGCCAAATTGTATTTTTTTGCATAGCAAAAAAATACATCAATACATCAACACGTGTCGTTTAATTTTTTCCAATGCGCGATATGTGCGCGTTTTTGCGTTATTTTCGGTGATATTGAGTATTTGCCCGACTTCTTTGAAAGAATGCTGTTCAAAAAAGCGCAATTCGATGATTTGCATATCGCTCTCCGAAAGATTATTGAGGGCGTTTAGCAGATTATTGCGTTGTTTTTCGTAATCAAAATTATCAATTTCGTCGGTCATTTCTTCGAGTTGTATTTCTTGTATGCTGACGACTCTACTTTTTTTTGCATGCCGATAATGCTGAGTTATTTCGTTGTTTGCGATGCGATACAACCACGCAGAAAACGGCACACCTCTGAAGGTGTAAGTTTTTATTTTCTGCATAGCTTTCAGGAAAACTTGCGAACAAATATCTGCCGTGAGTGCCTCTTCTGCGGTGCGTCGATATACGAACCGAAATATCTGTTCGTAATACCTTTCGTACAGCGGACGAAAAGCGGCGGCATTTTTTTGTGCTGCTTTTACGTCTTCCCATTCTTGGTCGATAGCATTTTGGGATACCTTCATAGGTGGTGCCTTGGTGCTGTGGTTAAGTAGTCCTGAAAGCATAGCATTTTGATTAATTTCAATTTCAATTTCAATTTCAACTTCAACTTCAACTTCAACTTCAAATACAATTTCAATTTGTTTGGCAAATTCTTTTTATTGAGATTGAGATTGAGATTGAAATTGAAGTTATGATTGTTTTCGACTACATAACGCAGGTGATGAAAAAAGATACAGGGTGTTCGTTTATTCGTTACTTAGGGAAGATTATTTTCTTCCTCTTCCCTAACGTTTATTATCTTTTCATCCCTTATCTTTGTTAATATTTTTGGTTCTTTATAATTGTACGTAGTTTTAGGCGGCAGACAAAGGTTTTTATAAAAATTTTTCGGTTAATTTCGAGAATTTTAGCCATCAGTAAAAGTATTCGACTGACGACACACCTATTGCACGAGCAGATGAAATAATAAGAGTGCGTAAAATATTAGGGGCAATTATATATAAAAGGTGCAGCGCACCGTCCCTGTTTGTAGCGAGAAAGCTCTCCCAAACTTTGCTACAAACGGAATCGGTACTAACGTACCTTTAATGCCACGAACTTATGATACATTCAAATAAATTAAAGTTCCCCTAATATTTTACACACTCAAATAATAAAGAATCATGTTTTACCCCATTCTTAATTATACATTATATTTTATATATTAATAAATATGAATTTATCTAACGCAAGAATACTCGTCACGGGCGGTAGTGCAGGCATCGGAAAAGCAACGGCGAAATTACTCGTAGAAGCAGGCGCGAAGGTCGTTATTACAGGTAGAAATGTTGAAAAACTCAATCGGGTAGCCGAAGAAATCGGTGCAATTGCGGTGGCATTTGATGTGAGTGACTATGCGTCCATTCCCACAAAGACTGCCGAAACTGTCGAAGCACTCGGCGGCATAGATGTACTCGTAAATAATGCAGGAATCGGTGATTTTCCTTTGATGGGCGACATCACAATCGAACATTTTGAGCGCGTATTTTCCACCAATGTATTTGGGCTCACGCTGCTGACACAGGAATTGGTCAAACATTTCAAGGAGCAAAAAAACGGTCATATCATAAATATCGCTTCTACGGCTGGCGTGCGTGGGTTCGCGCGAGGTACAGTCTATGCGGCATCCAAATTTGCCTTGCGTGGCATGACCGAATGTTGGCGTGCCGAGTTGCGTCCGCATAATGTTCGTGTCATTTTGGTCAATCCGAGCGAGGTCACCACCGCATTTGCCAACGAAGAACGCATAGAACGACCCAACGAAGCGTACAAACTACGTCCGCTCGAAATCGCGCATACGATTAAAGCGACATTGGAAATGGACGACAGAGGATTTATCCCTGAAGTGACGGTGTGGGCAACCAATCCAAATCGGTAGAGAACCTAACACAGACATTCCTCTCTGTCCTTAGTACAGACAGGCAGGAATGTCCGTGTTACGTTAGGGAAGAGGAAGAAAATAATCTACCCCAAATGAAGAAGTTACTTTTTTTATATGTTTGGCTAAATTTGACGCGCATAGCCGAGCTACGTAAGGAAGATTTAGTGAAACATATAAGAAAAAGAACAATTCAGACGGGTAGATTATTTTTTTCGTCTTCCCTTAATAACCTCGGCAATTCCAAAATATTCTGAATTTCAAAATCCGGCTGAATGTCTGTATCGTTCGGTTTGCCAGAGGCATTTAACCAGCAGGTTTTCAGTCCATAACGAATGCCGCCGAGGATGTCGGACTTCAAATTATCGCCAATTACAAGCGTATTTTCTCGCGGTGGGGGGTTGTCGATAGAATTAAAAGCAACTTCAAAATATCGCTCATCCGGCTTCGCAAAACCTATCTCATCCGACACTATAATACTATCGAAATAATGCGTCATTCCGAGCTTATTTAGGCGTGGGCGTTGTACCTCCTTCAAGCCATTCGTGATGATACTCATGTTATAATGCGGTTGAAATCTTTCAATCATTTCTTTTACTCCGTCATAATTTTCTGATTTAGAAATTAAATTTTCAAGATACCGTTTGCTAAACAATTCGGGCGAAGTAGGGGAGAAGCCTATTGCTGCGAAAAAATCTTCAAATCGCTTGACCCTCAATCGTTCTGCGGTAATTTCGCTGCGTTCAAATGCCGTCCAAATGCTATGATTGATGACTTTATAGGTGGCATAAAGTTCTGGCGTAGCCGTGTGTTCGTAATCCGCAAAGGTCTGCGAAAAAGATAATCTTGATGCGTTGGTGAAGTCGATGAGCGTATTGTCGGCATCGAACATGAGCCATTTTATTTGCATGTGTGCGCTTGTTGGTGACTATAGATTAATTTGCAAAAATAGGCATTTCGATGCACAAGAAGAACGGAAATTTGTTTTGATAAAATAATTTTCCAAAAGAGTACACAAATTGAAAATGGCATAGTAGCGGCTGTCTTTAGTTCCGATAACTATCGGAAAAAAAGTTTGAAAAACCTTTAACTCGCGTTATTCGTGCCAACGTGAATGCTCCCTTGCGGTCATCTCCGATAGCTATCGCATATGCGTACTCTGAAAATTAACTAAAGTGTATTTTGCTGACAACCAGTGAGATAAGTAATTTAAGAAGATGTTCTATTATGAGATGCGTTAGCATAGACACCGTTTATAGCAAAAATTGACCAAAAATACATTAAGGTGCATTAGCACCGACCCCGTTATCGCGTACAAACGGTGTCGCTCCTATGGAGCTTGGAAGATTTTGAGAACTATTTTACTACAAACGGAATCGGTACTATGTACCTTTGGATTTTGAATTGTTTCATCTAATTGACAACCAGTGTTTTATACTTTAGTTAATTTTTACCGTACGCGTATGCGATAGCTATCGGAGCTAAAGACAGCCGCTACTAGTATCTCGCCTGACATTTTTAAAATGTCCGTCGAGTAAGGGAAGAGGAAGAAAATAATCTACCCCAAATAAAGAAGTTATTTATTTTCTTTCACTAAGTGAAACATATAAGAAAAATAACAATTCAGACGGGTAGATTATTTTTTTCGTCTTCCCTAAGCTTCCCGACGACTTGTGGAGTATCAATAGACTTTCAAAATGTCCATTGAGTAGGGCTTCCCAAGTAACACAGGCTTCCAGCCTGCACCTCCTTACATGGTGCAGGCTGGAAGCCTGTGCTACTTCATAAACCAAATAGACCCAATAAACCAACATCATCGAATAAGCGTAGCTTCTCCCATATAAGGCACGACCGAGCCATCTACAAAACGGACTTCAGCCATCCAGACATAGACACCGGGCTGCATTTCTTGTCCTTTGAATGAACCATCCCAACCGGATTCCTTATCGTTGAGTGCCGTATCTCGATTATCAAAAACCAACTCGCCCCATCGGTCAAATACTTTGAAACCAACTACGCGCTGGGCAGCTTCACCGCCTTGTACGTAGAGAATATCGTTGAAACTATCGCCGTTTGGCGTAAAGCCAGTTGCGACGAAAACGGGTTGTTCTTTACTGATGAATACGCGAACATTGTCGGTCGCGGTACAACCGTTTTCGTTTTCGATAGTGACGGTGTACATGATTTGATTGAGTGGTCGGGCTTGCGGAGTCGGGCAATCGATACAAGTCAAATCCAAACTCGGTGAAAAGGACGACCAAGTGTAAGTGAAATCGCCGAAATCACTTGGCACGGCTTCCAATGTGATAGAATCGCCATACAATAATTCGACATCCTCGCCAGCATCTACGGTGAGGAGTGGCGGCTCGATGACGGTGACAATGCCTTGCGCCATACATTCGCCTGTGGCGTCATTGACATAAATAGTGTATTCGCCTCCGGTCAATCCTGTAAAGATATTTCCCTGCGTAAAATTCTCATTATCAATACTGTACGAATAAGGCGGCGTACCGCCTACTGCGTTTAATGTAATTGTTCCGTTGGTATCTCCAAAACAATCTAAAGTACTGCCCACGCCTGTGAGTGCGACAGATTCGGGTTGAGCGATGCTGATAGTAATGGCTTCTTGGCAGCCGTTTTGATCGGTGACGGTGACGGTATAATCGCCTGGAAGGAGGTCATTTATTGCGGCGGTATTCGGTAGGGTGGCATCGTTCCACTCGTATATGTACGTGCCTGTGCCGCCACTCGCGTTGACGCTCGCGCTGCCCGTAGCTGTACTATTGCACAAAATATCTTCTCCTGAAATATCCAATGAAATGGCTTGTGGTTCGTTGATTACAATGGTAGTTACAGAAGTACAGTCATTGCCATCGGTAACCGAAATATCGTATGTTCCGCCACTAAGTCCGAGAGCAGTAGGGTCTGTTTGATTGCCTGTTGCGGCATCCCATTGATAGGTAAATGGCGGCGTACCATCCGCAATCACGCTAGCCGAACCGTCGGATAAACCGGCACAACTGACATCGCTAACCGTGATGCCAATATTGATATCGGTATCAGAAATAACGTCGGTGCTGCCTGTCGCTATACAGCCATTATCGTCGGTGACACTGACGGTGTAAGTTCCTGCATTGAGGGTGCTGGCGGTTGACGTACTTTGCCCGTTTGACCAAGTGTAGGTGTATGTACCTGTTCCATTTGAAGCGGTGACAGTGGCTGTACCGTCGTTGCCAGCGCAACTTTCAGACGTTGTGTCTAACATTAGCACGAGTGCTGCGGACTCGGCTATTGTAAGCTCTTGATTAGCAGTACAATCGTTCCCATCATTCACATAGACGGTGTAGGTGGCTGCCGCTAAATTTTCAAACATATTTCCATTCTGGAAATTAATACCGTCCAAACTATACGTGTAATTTGTCGTTCCGCCGGAGGCGGAAACAGTAATTACCCCATCATTATTTCCACTACATAAAACATCCGTCACATTCGCAGTAAAGCTTAGTGGCGTTGGTTCGGTAATGGTGCCTTGTGCGCTGGTGCTACAACCATTGGCATCGGTGAGGGTGAGGGTGTAAGTTCCGGCAATTGCATTAATGTCGGCGAGGTTTGTGCCATTGTCCCATGCGTAGGTGTAGGGGGTGGTTCCGCCTGATATGCTGCTGCTTATAGCACCTTCCGCACCTGTGCAGAGCGCAGGTGTTGGCAATATATCGACGATCAACTCGTCGGGTTCGGTCACGTCAATACTGACGACTTCGCCGCAGCCGCCACCGTCTGTAATCGTGACGCTGTAAGTGCCACTTGCGAGGTCAATGGCAGCGGCAGTCGTTTGTGGTGGAGTGGTATTCCATGAATAAGTGTAAGGTTCTGTGCCGGAATTTACCTGAACCGTAGCGATACCATTGGCATCACCGAAGCAATTGAGTAGTGTGCCGGCGGTGGTGTATTCGAGCGAACTCAATTCGGGGACATCAACTTGCTCGCTTACTTCGCAGCCGTTGGTATCGGTGACCGTGACGGCATAAGAACCGAGTGCCAAACCTACGGCGGTTGGTCCGTTTTGGTTGGAGGCGTTGGCATCCCATTGATAGGTGTAGGGTGTCGCGCCATTGTTGGCGGTGATGGTCGCTGTGCCGTCTGTGCCACCGTTGCAACTTGCGGCGGTATTGGTGGAGGTAAGCGTCATTGCGTCGGGTTCGGTAATATTGATTTGGGCGGTAGATGCGCAATCATTGGCATCTGTGACCGTGACGGTATAAGTTCCTGTGGCAAGCCCCGTGGCGGTTTGGGTGCTTTGACTGTTGGCATTGGCATCCCAGATGTAGGTAAATGAAGGTGTGCCACCCGTTGGCGTGATGGTCGCTGTACCATCTTCACCACCATTGCAACTCACGGGTGTTGCCGACGGCATTAAGACGATGACCGAAGGTTCTGTAATTGTGAGGTTGGCAGTAGCAGCACAATTGTTGGCATCATTCACGGTGAGTGAGTAAGTACCAGCGGACAAATTTTCGAATGTATCATTGGTCTGAAAATTTGTACCATCAATGCTATACATGTAGTCAGCCGTTCCGCCTGTGGCGGTCATGGTAATACTTGCATCATTACCAGCACTACACGAAATAGCATCTACACCAATACTTAATGCGAGTGAATCGGGTTCGCTGAGGGTAACAATTTGCGTAGCAGCACAACCTACATCGTCCATTATATTTACGTTGTATGTGCCTGCGGCTAAATTTTCGAATGTACCCGAAGTGGAAACTGTACCAAGAATTTCGTAGGAATAAGGCATCGTACCTCCTTCGGCTGAAACGGTGAATTGCCCGTCATTTCCATCGAAACAGGTGGCGTCTTGCGTGTCGTTGAGGCTGGCAGTGAGGTCGCAACCCATCTGCATAGCGATACAGTCCAATGTAGCAGAAAGTGTACCACAACCGCCGTCGGTACCGCGCACTTCGATAGTGACGATTTGCCCATCCGTCAAGCCTGTAATGGTGTGTGAGGTGTCGCCGTTGGAAGCGACCCAAGTCGTTTCATCGACATTGACTTCGTAGCCCATCGCACCTGCCACGGCAGCCCATGAAAAGGTGATTTGCCCATCGGTAGAATTGTCGCAAGTGATAGTGGGCGCAGGCAGCGCAGGGACGACGGTAATGGTGACTTCATCGCTCGTCGAACAACCGTAAGTGTCGAAAGCTGTGACGGTGTAAGTTGTTGTAGTTGTGGGAGATAGGTCAACGTTTGGAAGGTTGGGATTGGAAACGCCTTCGGCTGGTTCCCAAAGATAACCGATGGTGTAAATGGGGGGCAAGGTTATCGACCAGCTATTGAGTGTACCTGCAAAACCGCCGGAATCGTCGGAGATTTGGAGCTTCCAAACGCCGTTCATATCTGCGCCATAAATGTCTTCCCAGGGAGATTCGGGTAGATAATCGCCTGTAAATGGGGCTTCGGGCGTACCAAGTCCTTCGATAGGATTGACGGCTGTTAAAGTAAAGCAAGTTTGGGTATAATTGTCGCCGCTACCGCCGTTGTCGGTGGTAAGAGTAAGGAATTGACCACTTGGCGCAATCAGGTAGATATCCAAATCACCGTCCCAACTATGCGTAATGTCAATGCAGACGGAAAGTATCGAACCTTCGGCGATTTGTTCGGGGATAGCACCGAGTATTTCGATAGTAGAAAAGAGGGGATTAGTGACATCATTATCAGGGATGTCGAAAGTTTGGTCATTTATAAATGTCACACTTTCAGGGAGTTCTATTGGAAGCGTGGCATCGTAGGGACGGCTTTCGCCTTCGCATATAGTAGCGTCTGCATCAAGTTGTGGTGGTACGAGTTGGTTGTCATTGATGTAGAGTGCGAAGGTATCTCTACCGCAAACATTTGTTTTTATATCAATATAAATGACTTCCAAACCCTCTGGGATTCCATCTTCAATGGGGTCGAAGAATAAGGTCAGCGAATCTTCTCCTGCTGGAATGAAGGCATTCAGCGGCACGGAGGAATAATCAGTGCCATTTATAGCGTCGCCGAAGATAGTGTAATCCAGTGGAAAATCGGCTTCGGCGGGCGCGCCTAATTGAAATTCGATGGCAGCCCCTACACAGCCTTCGACCATTGTGGAATCCGCCGCGAGAGTATTGACGCTGATATTGAGGGCATCGGTTCCGAAACTACCTGAAGCGAGGAAAACGCCCGAATCGATGGAGCTGTCGCCTGCATCGGAAACGGCGATTTTGATATTATAGGTATCGCAAGGCACAACGACTGCAGAGGCTTCGAGTGGAACGGTGAAGCCGTCGTATTCTACGGTTGCGCCGCCGATGTTGGATTGATAGTAAATGGCATTAACAACGTCATTAACGTTGTCAATGGATACTGGGGTGACGCCATCTGGCAAGTAGGCGATATTCTCGGCATTGTTTGAGAATGGTCCATTGATACCCGGTCCGCTGATAAAGAAGCCGAAAACATCATTGAATCCGGCATTCACAAACTCAATGTATTCGTCGGATGCCCACACGTATGTGAAGCGTACAATGGTGTCGTAGGGTATAAATTGAATTTCGTATACCGCAGGGTCAAAAATATTAAAACCGGGAATCAGTAATTCCAAATCTTCTTCGTCCTCCGTCATGTGCGCAGTTGTTACACCTTCTTCTTCATTAGGTCCTTCTGCATTAATGGCGTTGCCCGAAGTGAGAATAATTCCCCGGTCAATACCGATATTGGAGTTTTCACCATTAAAAAAACCAACAGCTGCATCTGCACCATTATATGTGATATTGAGTATTTCTACACCACCTCCAAAGAAGTAGTTTTCAAGTATAGTTTCGGGTTCGAAAGGCGGTGTGTCGCCAGAAGTCACTTCCAATTGAGCGTATAGCAAGTGTTGAAAGCAGCATAAAATCAAGAGTAAGGGGAGGTATTTGTAAGTGTTTGTCATAATCGTTAGGTTTATGGTGAGGTTGGTGGTTTGTTGTTGGGTTCACTAAATATATAAGGAGACACTAAATTAGTTAATTATCCCTTAAATCACGGAATGAATATATATTTTGTTAATGTGATGGTGTTTCTAATACCACAATGTTAAGTCTACATTAAATATAAGAAAATACAATTTTAATGAAATTTAATTTTATTTTTTGTTATAAATAATTTCGTTATTATATTTATAATAAAATAAATTGAATTTATAATTCTAAAAATGAATCAGTTAAAAATTAATAAATAACTCAATAAGTAATGAGTAATGAGTAAATAATAACTCCACGATTTGGACGGCTTCTTTTGCCCTTATTTTCCTCCTCGAAAACAGTCATTTATCCCGATAAACTCTCGCTTTCAAGAAGAAAACTAAGGACAAAATAATCTCGTTGAAATCGTAAACTTATTATTTGCTCGTTACTAAGTATTTCTGGACTTTAGACATTAAGTAATCGGGGAATTAGGTAAGGGAAGACGAAAAAAATAATCTACCCGTATTCTACTGAACAATGATTTTTTATAATTTGTATTTGACTTATTATCAAATAAATATACTACCTGCGAAATTAGAACGCGAACTATATCCCCCTTTGGAGGCAGGGGTGATTGGTTCTGAATGAGAAATCATTTTCATCGAAATATAATTTTGTCGCAAGTCCTAACGGGACGACATAAGCTTAAATAAATTAAGTGTGTCACAAATCGGTGACATTAAAGGTACGGTAGTACCGTTCCCGTTTATAGCAAGGTCTAAAGAAAAACCAATTCACGTAGTACCGACACCGTTAGCACGTACAAACGGTGTCGGTGCTACGCACCTTGATTAGCTTTGGGTTTGCTTTTTCTACAAACGGTGTCGATGCTAACGCATCTTATCGGTATCGCAACGACCACCGATTTTTGACACACTTAAATAAATTTATGTTTATTTTTTAATTTTATAAATACTTAATAATCAATTAATAAAATTTAATTTCTTACTTAAAAATCAGCGAAACGCAAGATGTTAAGGTGGACTCTTCATTCATTCATTCATTCATTCATTCATTCATTCATTAAAAATTATTGAGTTGAAACATTATGGCATTTCATTATTGGCGCATTGCAGCATTGCTTTTTACGCCCCATTTCAACATAAATAAACTAACTGCGCCCAACATGCCAAATACTGACGCCGCTACAAAAAAGGCTTGTTGGAGCGTATAAATGTCATTTACCCAACCTAAAAAAGGAGCAAGTATGGAGAAAATTATACGAATTGCCAAGCCACGAATGGAGAGAACGGTGGCGCGCATTTCGGAAGGTGTGCGTTCATTAATAAAATCTTTGAGGACAGGCGTAGCGATTCCACGCACGATGTAAATCAGGAAAATAAATGCCAAACCACCCACGCCAAAACTCATACCCAAACCCGCATACCCAACGATAATTCCAAGTATAATCCCAACGACTACTTGAAATTTGCTCAAAAAACGATACACGTAATGCGCAAGAAAAGAAAATACGGCTGCCGTCAGGTTTAGTGCCGACCAGAGCCAACCGATGGTTTCTACTTTTAATTCAATATATTCCATATAAACTTGTGAAAACCAAGCTATTGTCAAGGTAGCCGCACCGATACTTGCGGATAAAATGACAAACCAACGCAGGTATTTATGTTCAAAAAATGTATAACGAAAAATGTCTTTAGGGCGGTTGGAACGAACGTTTTTAGATGTTTGTGCCGCCTTTGGTTCTACTAAAAACCAAGCGCAAACTAATGCGATAAATAGAAAGCACAAAAAAGCATAAATCGTACTTCTCATGCCAAACTCCGCCGCGAGCCATCCGCCGAATATCGCCGCCACTGCTTCCGAAAAAGTAGATACGGAGTACATTCTTCCTTCTAATTTTAGGTATTTATCTTGCCGTTTCAATTGTATCAATGAATCGTACAGCAAGGCAGAATCTGTTCCCGAAATAAAACTACCGCCCAAGCCCATTGTAATTTCCGCTGCCACAAACCACCAAAAATCATACGCTACACCTATCACCAGATAACCAGCTATTGTGAGCAACATACCGAGTATCAGCGTGAGTCGCCGTCCCAATTTATCTGAAAAATATCCTGATGGCAACTCAAAAAAAGCCACCGACAGCGAATACGCCGCCTGCACGAACATGATTTGCTGCACCGTCAGCCCGTTTTCTATAAAAAACAGTATAATCACTGGCATCACCAGTAAAAACCACTTAGCGGCTTTCATGCCGAAAAGCAAATAAATATTTCGTTCGAGTTGTTGCTCGTAAGTCATAGTTTGAATTGGATTAGAATACACATTTTTAAATCAAACATTTCTAATTTAGTGTCAGGAACAAAATAAATGTACATTCTCGACTTGTTCTTTTTCCTTTACACTTCACCAAATTTCTTTCACTTATGGTGTACTAATCATGAAAAATTTTGAAAAAAAATGAACAATACGATTTTCTAAGATGTTATATTGAGAGACTAGGCATAAATAAATTAAGTTTTTTGACGCCGTTATTTTTTTCTTTTTCGAGGCATGAAAACTGTGCATAGCCAAATAGCCAAGCTAAGTACACTGTTTCACAAATTTATTTACTTTTTTGAGTATTTCTTTTAAAATGACTCTTCACCAAAAAATTCTTAAATACAGTGAGTATTCGCGTCATTTTTGATTCGATTCATTTCAAAATAAACGTCAAAAAATGTAAATAAATTTATAAAACAGTGTAATAAGTAGTGAGACAAAAATATCCTTACTTTTTGACGGTTTCTTTTTCCGCTATTTTTCCCTACAAAAATCTTTATCCCGAATCAAGTACGGGACAGGCTGTAGCGTAGGCTATGTGCGGTTTTATAAGAAAAAATATCGAAAAAATAACCACGTCAAAATTTTAAGCCTATTTTTGTCCCATTACTTACGCAAGGATTTTCATAACGAAGAAAAAGGAAAAAAGAACAAGTCAAAACCTGAATTTATTTTCTTTCACTTAGTATAAATTCATCGAACAAAGGTAAAGTATAGTCACCTTTTAGTAGCCTCTTATCGACTATATATTTTGAGTGTGTAAAATATTAGGGGAACTTTAATTTGTTTGAATGTATCATAAGTTCATAAGGTACGTCAGTACCGACCCCGTTAGTGCGTGTAAACAGAGCCGATGCTAATGCACCTTATGAGTTTGGGAGGAGCTTTCTTGCTACAAACGGGGACAGTGCGCTGCACCTTCTATATATAATTACCCCTAATGTTTTACACACTCATATATTTTCTACTCAGAATTGTTAAAGAAAACTTAATTTTAATATTTTACGACTTCAATGACAAAAAATATTAAAGAAAAATGAACAATATGAGTTTTTAGAATGTTAGTATAGTATTAAGCAACGATAAAAAACAATAAGTTCATGATTTGGACGGTTTCTTTCGCGTTTATTTTCCCCCTTGAAAACAGTTATTTATTCAGATAAACGCCTGCCTTCAAGAGAAAAACTAAGCATAAGATAATCTCGTCGAAATCGTTAACTTATTATTTTATTGTTGCTAACTCATCTTATTTAAAGGTTATGTGTCGGCTTTTCGCTGTAAAGTGTTTTTAGCAATATTGACAGTACGTCAAAATATTTGTTATTATATCCTATAAATTTTTAATACAAGAATTTGCTTACACTTTATAACTTTAAAATAAAGGATTCTTTGACAAATCCAGTGGAAAATTTTCGATGTGAGTTTCTTGCTCCAAACTTTACAGGTTTATAATCAGTAAGTTATCGTTTATTTTTAACCTTAAAGAAAAAAAATAAAGATAAATAGTTAACCACTTATTACTGCATTTATCAAGGAACTAAATAAAGTTCAAAAAGATAGTCCCACGACTATTTTAAAAATATTTTAATATATAAAATTACAAAGCCATGTAATATTTCAAATTTCAACCAACCCTCAATTAAAACTGATTGAAATCACATATTTTTTTAACACATAAAATTAATACATTAGAATGAAAGAGAATAAAATTATAGAAGGACTAAACGATTTATTGAAAAAGAATTATGATGCCGAGCGAGGCTATATGAACGCAGCTGAAAAAGCAACTTCCCCGACTTTAGTTTCTTTCTTCAAGAATAAGGCAAGTAATCGTAATACATACGGACACCAGATTAAAGACATACTTAGAGAGATGGAAGGTGAAATCGATAAAGGAACGAGCATCAAAGGCGATATTCACAATGCTTGGATAAATTTTAGAGTAATGATTTCATTTGATAAGGAAGAAGTTATTCTCGATGAGGTAGAGAGAGGAGAGGAAGTCTCTGTGAAAGAATACGACGATTTCCTCAGCAATACTGAACTCCCACATAGCATTAGAAGAATTATTTCTTACCAAAGAAATAATATTGCCGGTGCGTTAGATAAAGTCGAAAGACTCGAAGACCAGTATTGATAATTTTTGAAATATATCAACTACTAATCAGGTGATTAGGAAATCAGGTGAAAACTTATCCATAACATTTGATAGAAAGTCATTATATATTTATTTTTTATAAAATTGTAAATCTCTGATGATTTGTTTAGAATATTAAAATCTGATTTCTAATTTCTTTCACTTACTACTCGTGAAGTTTGACATTGTATCTGTTAAAATAAACTTTATATCTGTCATACTTATCGGTAGAACCGTAATAATAAATAAAATCTTTAAATATAAGTAGTGAGACAAAAATATTCTTACTTTTCGACGGTTTCTTTTCCGCTATTTTCCCCTACAAAAATCCTTATTCCGAATCGGGATTCGGGACGGGCTATAGCGTAGGCCATGTGCGTTTTTTGTAAGAAAAAATATCGAAAAAATAACCACGTTAAAATTGTAAGCCTATTTTTGTCCCATTATTTAAATGTACAAATAATGTACGTTTTATTAAAATAAAAAAATATAATATGAAATTGAATGATAAGAAAGTAGCCATATTAGCTACTGATGGATTTGAGCAGTCAGAACTCTTTAGCCCACTTGAAAGACTGCGTAAGGAAGGAGCAACTGTACATATCATATCTGATAAATTAGAACCCATAAAAGGTTGGAATGAAGGCAATTGGGGCAAAGAAATTGAGGTAGACAAAACACTTTCGCAGGCAAACGTAGATGATTATAACGCCTTAGTTTTGCCCGGTGGCGTCATCAATCCTGATACCTTGCGAATCAATTCTGAGGCACTTACTTTAGTACGCGACTTCTTTAAGCAGGGAAAACCGGTTGCTGCAATATGCCATGCCCCTCAATTACTTATCGAAGCCGATGTAGTATCCGGGCGTAAAATGACCGGCTACAAATCTATAAAAACAGACCTTATAAATGCAGGCGCAAAGTGGGAAGATAAAGCAGTCGTCGTAGATGCCGGACTTGTCACATCTCGGAATCCGGGCGATCTCGATGCTTTCAATGACAAGATTGTAGAGGAAATTAGAGAGGGAAAACATAAAAAGCAAGCCCGAAGCGTATCTTGATTGAACTAAGAGAAGACGAAAAAAATAATCTACCCGTTTGAATTGTTCTTTTTCTTATTTCTTTCACTTAGTGGTACTTAGTGTTCATACCATTTACACTATAGAATATGAAACCGAAAACTCCAAAAAATACAACATAAAATCCGTCAAGCATTTTTCTAAAATGATTGACGGATTTTTTTTATTGAAAAAATAATTATGCGTAAGAAAGTATTTAAGTGGTTAAACATAAGTGATCGACATCATAATACATGTCTTTTTCCGTTATGCTTCACCAAATTCTCCTTATCAAGAAAGCATTCGGGACTCGTCAAATTTGGCTCGTAATAAAGGAAAAATAACGGCGTGAAGATGTAGCGTTTATTATCTTCTCATCCCTTAACGTTTCAATTTATCACTCTATAGGAGTGAAATATAGAACTTAAAAAAATCATTAAATCGTATTTTCAATGAAAAAACTGTAAATTAGTGAAAAATTAGGACTGTGACCGATAACGAATACACGAACACATTATGAAAAATCAAATCATCCTCATCACATTTGCTTGTACATTGATAGCGTGCCAAAACCGCGATGTCAACACCAATAATTCTACCGACAGTCAAAAAGTACAGGCTGCATCAAAGACTGCCAACAATTTTTTTGATAAAATTTACGAAGAAGCATTAGAATTTTTTCCGGTGGAAAAATCATATTTGGGAAGAAAAGAAGACAACGACAAATGGAACGATATGAGCGAAGCCCACAACGAACGTATCCATGAATTTTGCAAAAATGTACTCAAAAGACTGGACGAAGAAGTCGATTATAACGCATTGGACGAACAAACGAAATTGAGTTATAAATTATTTAAAAAAGAATATGAAAAAGAAATTGCAGATTACGAATTTCGATATAATGACTATCCTGTCAATCAGATGTTTGGCTTGCACTCGCACGTACCTTCATTTTTGATTAGCATACATGGTATTGATAATGAGGAAGATGCGAAGGCGTACATTGCCCGATTAAATGGTGTCCCTACTATGTTTGACCAACTCAAAACTGGACTCGACAAACGCGCCGAGATAGGCGTCATACCACCAAAATTTGTTTTCGGACGTGTATTGGACGATTGTAAAAATATTATTTCGGGCTTTCCTTTGGAAAAAACGGAGGACGACAACGCGATTTATGCTGACTTTGAAAAAAAGGTCAAAAAACTCGACATTGACGGCGACAAACAAAGAACACTCATCAACGACTGCGCCAATGCCCTCGAAAATAGCGTCAAACCTGCCTACAAAGGTTTGATTAATTACCTCTCCAAATTAGAGGAAAAAGCCACCACCGATGACGGCGTTTGGAAATTCAAAAATGGCGAAACCTACTTTTCTAACCGCCTCAGCCGTATCACGACCACCGACCTCACCGCCGACCAAATCCACCAAATCGGACTCGAAGAAGTCAAGCGCATACACGACGAAATGACTAGGATAAAGGACAAAGTAGGCTTCGATGGTACGCTGCAAGAATTTTTCGTATTTATGCGCGAAGACGAGCAATTTTACTACCCAAATACCGATAAAGGTAAGGCAGATTACATGAAAAGAGCTACCGAAATCATAAACGATATGCGCGGCGAATTGGACAAACTTTTCATCACAAAACCAAAGGCAGAAATGGTCGTCAAAGCCGTTGAAAAATACCGTGAAAAATCTGCCGGAAAAGCTTTTTACAACTCACCTGCTGAAGATGGTTCGCGCCCTGGAATTTACTACGCCAATACCTACAATATGGAAGATATGCCCAAATATCAAATGGAGGCACTCGCCTACCACGAGGGCATTCCCGGACACCATATGCAGCTCTCTATCGCACAGGAAATGAAGGGTTTACCCATGTTTCGACGCTTTGGTAGCGGCTATACTGCCTATGTCGAAGGTTGGGGATTATACACCGAATACCTGCCCAAAGAACTCGGTTATTACAGCGACCCTTACTCCGATTTTGGTCGCTTGGCGATGGAGCTTTGGCGCGCTTGTCGCCTTGTGGTCGATACAGGCATTCACGCCCAAAAATGGACACGCGAAAAAGGCATTGATTACTACATGACCAATACGCCAAACTCCAAAGGCGACGCCGTAAAAATGGTCGAGCGACACATCGTCATGCCCGGACAAGCCACTGCGTACAAAATCGGTATGATAAAAATACTCGAACTCCGCAGTATGGCACAAAAACAACTCGGCGATAAATTTGATATCCGCGAATTTCACGAAGTAGTCTTGACAAATGGTGCGCTTCCACTCGATGTTTTGGAGGATTTGGTGAAGGATTATATTACGAAAAATTCGTAAATGTAAAACGATTTTGTAAATCGTTCCTCGCCTGTGTATCGCGAGTGTAACGGTTTGCAAAATCATTCTATGGTAACACTCGCGATTTTTTCGTATTTTGCAAAAAAAATATAATAAATGATAGTTGAATTTAGCGTAAAAAACTACCGGTCTATCAAGGACATGCAGACGCTTAGTTTTCAAGCAACAGACATCGTGAGCAATCCCGAAAAATACCCTGATGTCGACAAAAATAATATTGTCGATGTCAATGGTACGCGCTTGCTCAAAACGGTGGGAATTTATGGGGCGAATGCAAGTGGGAAGAGTAATGTGGTGAGAGCGTTTTTGGATTTTTGTAAGGTGGTTGGGGCATTGCAACAACCTTCGGGCGAGATATTGAAAGACCTTGCACAACCCTTTCTTTATAATGAAGATACAGAAGATACGGATTCTTATTTTCAACTTATTTTTATGCTTGAGGGGAAGAAGTATCGGTATGGGTTTACGGTAAGTAAAAAATCTATGAAATGGTATTATCCAATCAGGCAGAATGGAATTATGACACCTCATCGTACGAATAGTACGACTTACCAAATCACATACGAGTGGTTGTATTGCTACGAAAATGAAAATAAAACCCAATATTTTTTAAGAAAAGGAAAAGAATTAGAAAATGATTTGCCGGATAAAAAACAAATACCAGATTTGTCTCATGAACACACTTTGTTCCTAACTCATGCGGCTTCATTTAACGATAGTGTATGTGCTGCCATTTGGAATTTAATGAATAAAATTACAGATGTAAATAGTGGTTTCGATACAAATTATTTGCTTGATAATCAAGAAGATAAAGCACGACTAATCAGCTATTTATCTTATTTCGATTTAGATTACACCGATATATATAAAGTAGAAAGTAATATTGATAAATCTGTAAAAATTTATCTAAAAAAGTGGAGACATCTTGGTGATGCGACTTTTGAATTGGATGAGCATGAATCATTGGGAACACAGCGGCTTTATGAGTTGGCTGGCTCATTAATAACAATATTTAACCAAGAAGAAAGTGGTATTTTGGTGTTGGATGAAATAGATAGCAATTTGCATCCGCGATTGGTGATTAGATTAATTCAAATATTTAATAACCCTGAAATCAATAAGTCCAAGTCGCAATTATTATTTACAAGTCATGATACAAATTTGATGAAACCAAGTATTATGCGACGGGATCAGTTTTATTTTACAGAGAAAAATCAGGAGGAAGAAACATGCTTAGATTCGCTCTCCGACCTTAAAGGTATTCCTAATGATGCAGATTTTGCACGTCAATATCTTGCAGGAATCTACGGAGGTGTACCCACACTTAGAAATTCACAATTTGAACCTATTGCCGAAGATGCCTAAACAACCATGGGAATTTGACCTTGCAAAACGCGAAGCCGACGCCAAACCGCTTTTTATCATCTTTTGCGAAGATGAGGTGAGCGAACCACTTTATTTTGAGAGCTTTAGAACAGAGAATATCAAGATAAATGCAATCGGGGGGCAAAAGCAGGGGATGCAAAATGTATTCAACGTACTTGAATATTGTGAGAAAAAAGGATTATTAGGTCAAGGAGATGAGGAAAAATTGATAAAAATTCACATACAAAGAAAGTTTTAAATCAAAGTTCAACTTCATTCAGTTCGTTTTACCTTTTCTAAAAGAACAAAAACACCGCGACCTCGCCCTCCAACGCGCCAAAACCCTCGAAGTCTACCACGCCACACCCAACAAACCCAATCACCAAAAATCTCCTTGCACTATGGTACACTATTTGGTAGAAAAACTCTTGGAAATAGGAGGGAAAGAGGTATAAGTTTTGCACAATTCAAAATTCACTCATTCGCTCATTCAAAATTCACCCATTCAAAATTAAAAAATCTGTGTTTCGCAAATTCCTATATTTATCAGTTTTCATACTCTTACTAAGTTCTTGCAATCGCTACATCCACACGCATCGAAATCACTTTGTACAGCAAGGCGCGGAGATTCCCACGCCTGATGTCAGTCACTACAAATCGCCCCAACTACGCAGCGGACAAAACGCAGATGTCGCGGTCGCCATTGCTATTTCCGGCGGTGGTGCCCGGGCTGCCAACTTCGGCATGGGCATCCTCATGGCACTCGAAGAACTCGATTTGCCCGACGGAAATGTACTTAGCGAAATCGACTACTTTTCTACCGTTTCGGGCGGCGGATTTGCGGCGGGGGCTTACATCAATGCCTTATATTATCATAAATATACGAGAGATACACTCCCTTTTTCTTTGCGACAAGCCTATTATTACGGAATCCGTGAAGACTTGAGTCGCTCGTATTTGCGACCTGTTATCGCGGGTTGGCTGGCATCGCCGAGAGCATGGGTCACGCACCTTGACGAAGGCGATGCACTCGAAAAAAGCATTGATAATCACGTCCTTGGTTATACCAAACGCCGAAAATTTAACCTAACCGAAAAATCAAAAAATCGCCAAAAAATGCGTAGCCTCACACTCGGCGATGTTTTTATAGGACGCGAGGATGACCGTTCGGTACAGTACCCGATGTTTGTTGCCAATGCCACCAACTATCACAGTATGGCGATAGTACCATTCACGCCCGACATCATGGAGTGCTACCAGATTAGCGGATATTCGCATCGCCGAAAACGCTACCATAATGGCGACATCGGCGACCCTTACGACATCCCTTTGTCGATAGGAATCAAGGCAAGCGGCAGCTTTCCCGTAGCTATCTCCAACACCACGATGGAGAGTTGTTATGATGAAAAAAAATGCTTTCTGCACCTCACAGATGGCGGTATCGCAGACAATATAGGCTACAAAACAGCTCTCGAATTGCTCGAAACCGACCCACTCTCAAAAGAAAAAGTCCTTTTTATTGTAGATGCCGATAATGTGGGCGCTCGCCCTACATTTTCTCACAAAGAAGGTGCGGCATCATCCATAAAAATGGTTGGAAAATTGGCATTTAGCAGCCTCGAAACACGTTATGTTTTACTGCGAAAAGAATTGAATGAAACCTGCGGTTTGTATAAAGTACAACCCGTATTTTTTGGTTTTCAAGAACTTGTAGCAGACAATCACGCCTTACCACCCGAAAAAATTCACATAAAAAAAGAACGTACTCGCCTACTCAATTTGCTACGTAAAGATATGCAAAATATCTCAGATACCGACCTCCAAATCCTATACGAACTCTGTCTGAATGTTGTTACAAAATACTCCATCACACCCGAAGAACAAGAGTTGATGATATGGGCAGGACGCAAAGTAGTGGACATACAAAAGGAGAAGATTTTGGTATTGTTTGAACGGAAATAGTACGCAGATAAACGAATTTTATGTAGCGCAATGCCTCCGGCTTGCGTCGCATATTATTTTCACGTCAATTTCGGAAAAAAAATCTGTATCATCCGTTTAATCCGCCTAATCCGTGTTCTATTCACGTACTACTCGCAGCACGTTCTTACTGCCGTCAGTAATTTTAAATCGCTCATCAATCCGAAGCCCCACTATCCAACAAATCTCTTCGCCAGACACCAATATCGGTACATTTTCCTTCTCAAATTGTGATAACTTTTTATTCGTAAAAAAATCACTTACCAACTGATGCTTGCCCTTCATCCCAAGTGGTTGGAAAGTATCGCCTTGCTGCCAATACCTCAATTTGAGCGGGAAAAGCAACTTATCTGCATCTAAATAAGCAACATTCGACGAAATATTAAGTGTGAAATTTTCTTTTTTTATATATTTAAAATTAAATAAATTATTATTGAAGACTAATTTATTTTTATTTTTTTTAATAAATAAAAGACTTGTTTTAGTGTCATTTATTTTTCGGATAATTAAAACATCTCTATCGCGCAGCACTTTATATGTCGCTGATGTGTATCGCGCTCCGGGCTGTCCGTTCAATGCGTCGAAAATCTGCTTAGTTTGTGCCTGATAAAAACCGAAATCGCGGAGCAATTCGTACAGTACCGTAGCGGCGGCAGGGTAGGAAAGGAGCGCAGGGATATTGATGCGGTATTCTTTGGGTGTTGTGCGCGAGTCCACCCCCCAGCCCCCTCCAAAGGGGGAGATGTGAACGCGGTCGTCTCCCCCTCTGGAGGGGGTTGGGGGGAGGAATCCGCGTTCGGAAAAAACCACCTTTTTAATCTCCTGAATCGCAAAATCATACAGTGCTTCCGCATCTTTAAATCGCTCAATATTTGCCTGAAAAGTTGCCTCCAAAGATGGGTTGATTTGCTTCAAGATAGGTACAACTTCTAAGCGAATTTTATTCCGTGCATACTTTGTTTCTGTATTGGAAACATCCTCTCGGTAGGGGAGTGCGTGCTGGGTAGCGTAGGCGACGATTTCATCTTTCGTGGCAAATAATAAAGGTCGAATAATGCGTTTGCGCCGTGCAGGTATGCCGTGCAAGCCGCGTATGCCCGTACCGCGCGTGAGGTGATACAAAACGGTTTCTACGGCGTCATTGGTATGGTGGGCGGTGGCGAGGCAGGTGTAGCCCTCACGTTCCATAATTTCGGCAAACCAAGCATAACGCAAATCTCGCGCCGCCACTTGTATAGATATGCCACGCGACTGCGCCACTTGTGATGTCTCAAAGCGAGTACTATGGCATTTTGCGCCATATTTTTTCGATAAGTCCGTTACAAATTGCTCGTCCTCATTCGACATTTTCCCGCGAAGCAAAAAGTTACAATGCGCTATTCCAAATTTTACGCCTGAGCGCAAAAATAAGTCGCACATCACCACCGAATCCACGCCACCGCTGACGGCAAGCAAGGGCATATCACTATCGCTGATAAGCTGCTGTTGAGTGATATATTGTTGAAAAGATTTGAGCATAATAAAATAGTACGTACCCGTAGCACGGTGCTTTCAGCCCGTGTCGCAGTAGGACAAAAATACGCAAGATACGGGCTGGAAGCACCGTGTTACGTTGATTACCGTTTCCCAAATTTATACCCTGCGGTCAATTGCAGATAAATATTACGCACCACGCCCTCTGCCAGTGGATAAGTGTTTTTGAAAACGGAGCGCATGCCTGTAGTCATTCGTAGTTCGTAATTTATACCGAAATTGGTTTGATAACGAATGCCGCCTATCAAGCCATAGTCAAGTGTTTGAAGGTGTTGACTTTCGTCAAATGCTTGATTTTCAACGGGTAGTGTGCCTACGCCAATCTTGACATCGCCCGTAGAAATTCCTGAAATATCGCCTTTGAGCAGATAACTAAAATAAGGACCGAAACTCAGTCCAAATCGTTCGGTAAAATAATAATGCCCTAATATAGGCATTTCAACATAACGATTGTCGAACTGACCATCTACAAAACCTTGAAATTCAGCGACTATCCAAACCATTGTATCTGTGCCGGGCGGTTCAAAAAGATAGTCATATTCATCTACTGCGGCGGGTGTGCTAAAGGTCGATTTTTTTTGTGTGTAATATAATTCGACACCCAATCTCCACTTGTCATTGACTTGGTATTCGGTGAGTACGCCGGCTATTGTGCCTATACCGAGTTTGCCCGTGGCTCCGTCTTCGCGTGGTCCGATGGGTGTTCCTGTCGTAAGCCCCAATTTGATGCCTGTTGTCAGCTGTGCGTATGCTATATTTAGAGGTAAAAAAAATAGAATAAGTAATATTGCTCTCATGTTGTGGTAATTAAAAAGTGGAGAGTAGAGAGTTTTCTCTACTCTCTACTCTCTAACTCTCTACTCTTCAACGCTCTACTTTATTAAAAACTTTCCGCTGCTCAGGTCTTGTCCTTTTTCATTTTTCAATAAAAAGTAATAAGTACCGGATTGCCATGCAGAAACATCCAATTGCGGTGTATTTGTCGTAAATATTAGCGTATTGATTTGTCTGCCCATGGCATCAAAAATAAGTAATTGGGCATTGGGAATAGTTTTGTCCAATCCGAATTGGAGGTGGTCGGTAGCAGGATTTGGGCTGGTGCTGACCTTTACTTCTTGGGTCAATACATCGGTGATGCCAACGAAATCGATGAGTTTGACTTCATCTACAAAAAGGCGGCTACCTATCTGCCCCATGTACTCAAATCCTGCGGCACTCGAAGTAAAAGCAATTTCGATGCTATCGGGCTGAATATTAGGAATGAAATAATCCAATTCGAGGTCGAAAAGGGTGTATTCGTCGGTGGTTTCGCTTTGGCGAACTTCTGCGTAGGCGATGGTATCTTGCTGTTGTGTAGTTGGATTCCACTTGCGTAAAATGGTGTAAATGCCCATCGAATCGCCATTGACGGGAAAGTATTTATAGTAAAACTGTACATTGGTGGGCGTGCCTTCATAGGGTACGCCAAATTGGGCGCTTTTGGCAGGGTCGGTGATGTTTATTTCAAAATCGCCTGTCCACAAAGCCCCTGCGGTGAAGGTGAAAAAGATGGTCGCGGATTCCATTTTCGCCGCATAATTGCCCGAATAGGCGTCGATGGTTTTTTCTACGGGATTGACGGCAGCGCCTCCGGCAAAATCAACGGCAGGATTGGCGGTCTTCCACGGTGCATTAGGTTCTTCGTAAAGCCCCGAATCTGAAGTAGTCCACTCCTCCAAATCAAAATTGGAGAGGGTGTTTTGAGCATAGGCACAACAAAAAAGAGAGGCAAGAAAGCCTGTCAAAAACACTTTATTCATCATCACAATTAAATGGTTTTCGATGTATCGGATATTGGGTGATTAGAAAAATATTTTTTGTAAAAATAATCTATAAAAAATTTTCATCATACAAGTGTAATTTAAGTATCAGCAATTGATAGTCAGACGTTGCAACAAATAATAAATAGCTTAATTATCCAACACTTAAAGCTCCGATAGCTTAACTTAATGAACAAATGTACAATGTTTGTTATAAAATAATCAAACCAGTACTCATTTTTTTAAATAAAGTGTGTAACTTTATAGACTGGACTTTAGACATTGGGTAGTTAAGAAACTGGGTGGTTGGGTAAATTAATCATTATCAATGACTTACACTGGTTTGCATTTTACTTTAAATTATTTGTAACTATTCAGTAGCTAACTGATTGATAATCAACAATCATTTAAAAACATAATTAACTTTAAAATTATTTTAATATAAAATGAACTTACTTCTAAATAGTTACAAATATTTTTAATTTTTAAAACAAACCTGTTTAACTTTACTATTTTATTTAATTTTTGCAATTGCCTGCAAATGAGTCTACACGATAGTGAAAACATGCTGAATAGATATAATTATTTTATCATAATATTTATTTCACTAATAAAAAAATAATTACATCTTCCGTATAGCTATCAGGATAGTCTAATAAGGGGCGAAAGGATAACAAAAGCTACATCTTCACACCGTTATTTTTTCTTCACACAAGCCAAATTTTGACGTGAATAACGGGTTATTTAAGGAGAATTTAGTGAAACATACAAGAAAAAGAACAAGTCAAAATCTAAATTTATTTTTGCGTTGTTCTTAATTACACTGTTTTATAAATTTATTTACATTTTTTGACGTTTATTTTGAAATGAATCGAATCAAAAATGACGCGAATACTCACTGTATTTAAGGATTTTTTGGTGAAGAGTCATTTTAAAAGAAATAC
>Ga0209185_1000681_pt1 | contig 36713 bp, 34 predicted proteins | sample SidtaG_2_FD_187425 | JGI IMG/M metagenome (GOLD analysis project Ga0209185, IMG submission 187425) | Marine algal microbial communities from Sidmouth, United Kingdom - Sidmouth_Asex2 metaG (SPAdes) (version 2) | ecosystem: Host-associated > Algae > Red algae > Unclassified | place: Sidmouth... | reverse complement strand
CTAACAATCAGTTATATACGAATTAAATATTAATACATTTTAATTAAACTAAAATCCATATCCTCTCCAACCTAAACTCATTCCTGAGAAATTAGTTCAAAGTTTATGAAGGGGTTAGAAATGTAGGATATAAGTATTTTATTTTTTTACTTTTCAATAAATTGAAAATTAAGTGATTGTAAAGAATGCGTGGCTCTTATGCATATTTTACGGTAATAATATGTGTTTTTATTTTTAGTTTGGAAGGTAGCCTACTCGACGGACATTTTTAAAATGTCAGGCGAGATATATTCAAATTATTATTTTTAATAATGTTTTTTTTATTGTGTAAAATGTTGTATTTAAATAGAATATAGAAACGTTGTCGCCTGACATTTTGAAAATGTCCGCCGACTGACTACTGTTTCCAAAACTTTTATTCAAAATAAGCATCAGCATTTCACGTCAAATAAATAATTATCAAATATTATTTCCGCGAAATATGCAGATGAGCCGAATGCGTTTATTTCACATCCTATAACTTTTACATTTATTTGAATTTGAAATAAATGTGTCAACTACGTTTCTAAACATACCAAAATTGAGAAAGAAAGTAGGCGCGAAGGTTTATTTGCAGAAGTCAGGCGAGGCATTGAAGGGTTGTGAGTTTTTTATTTTCGTAGCTTTTTGGATAAATAAAGAAGTGGCAGGAAATACCGACCCCGAACCTGCCCAAGAAAGTTCATTATTGGATAGGCATAATGATATGATGATTTCTTTTTCAAATTGTATGGTTTCGCCTTCTTCGGTAATGATTTTAAATTCAATTTTGTTGGTGGGCGTCCCTACGAATGTCTCAATGACACCGGCATTGACGGTATGGAGTTCTTCTATCAAGCTGTCGTCGGGGGCGGTGTCGGGGAGTTTTTGTGTATTTATTTTGATGTTGGTGATGTGACCCGTGAAATCAGTGGAACGCATATAGATTTCCAAACCTTCTAATTGATGGCTTGTTTGTTCGTCTATTTCAATCTGATTTATAATCGGCTGTTTGGTGTTGCTTGTTCTATTTAAACAAGATAACATCAACATTGATAAGCAAGTGTATATTATTATTTTTATTTTCATTATGCTTCTTTTCCGGCTTTAGTGGCTTCGCCTTTGTAAACGGGGAGTGTGTATCCTTTAGTATTGAAACCCGGCGGAACAACCCAATCTGTCCAAACCGTTTTGCTGTAAGTTTTTACACATACTTTGTCACCTTGATTGCCACCGAGCATGTAATACTGTTTACCGTCTTTGCTTTTTCCGAGAATGATGGCTACGTGTCCGCCGCCGGTTCTGCTTTTGATACCGATGGCGCCGATGATGGGTTCTTTGATTTTTGTGCCAAAATTAATCCATGATTTTGCTCGATAAGCAGCTTTGGGCGGCGTGTAGTTATGTTGTTCCATGACCCATGCGGTGAATGACCCACACCACGCATTGGCACCGCCGGAGTCATCTTCCCCCCAGAATTTTGACGATTTGAAGTATTCTAAAATTCGCGGATTTGCTTTTGCACCAACGACTTCGGCTGTACCGATTTCTTTTTTGGCAGTGGCTACCCAGGGTGGTATTTTTTCGATTTGGAGTGCTTTGTCGGCTATTTGAGCGATTAGGATATTGTCGTAGATGCCACGACGGACTTTGGGCTTAAAGTTGGTGGTGTAGTCAAGCGCATGGCTTAATCCCACTTCGAAGCGATGATTAAATTCACTCATGGTTGCTTATGATTTGTAGTTGCTACAAATGAAAGGTGTTGGGTTGTATCAAGGGTACATTCCGATTTTTGGGGGGATGTAAACAGTGGGAGAGGGAAGCGGTAAAAAAGAAGTATATTCTGTGTAGAAAAATAGCACAAGCGTATATTCATTCTATGTCAACTTGCTTTGTTTGTTCTGTCTATATAAGTAGACTTTGGACGAACCAAATTTGACGCGAATACTCACTGTATTTAAGGAAAATTTGGTGAAGTATAAAGGAAAAAGGACAAGTCGAGAATATACATTTATTTTTTCCTAAGTAGTCAGTCAAGAAGGCAAATTTATTTATTTCGTGTTCCTAATATTGTTGCCCAATTTGGCAAAGCCAAATTATATAGTTGAAATTGAGATTGAAGTTGAAAAAACTCCTTATTTTGCTATATCTTTGATATTTTAATTCAAAATGAACAAAATACAAATTTTACATTGAATTAATTCTCACTACTTAAACTATCAATTATAAAACTATGGCAAGTGCATTAAAAAATCTTTCGGAATACGACGAAAAAAATCTCGCTTCGGCAGAGAAAATGACTTTTGGAATTGTGGTGTCTGATTGGAATCCGAAGATTACACATGCGCTGTACGAAGGTGCATACGACACACTCATCAAGCATGGCGCGAAATCCGAAAAAATACACACACTCCAAGTCCCCGGGGCGTTTGAATTACCGATGGGCGCGAAGCTCTCTATCAAGCGCGACAAACCCGATGTGGTCATTTGCATTGGTTGTGTAATTAAGGGGGAAACGGCTCATAATGAGTACATTAACCGTTCGGTATCTTCTGCATTGATGCAGCTTTCTTTGATGACAGATATTCCGTGCATCTTCGGTTTGCTGACGCCAAATGATGAACAACAAGCAAAAGACCGCGCCGGAGGAAAACACGGAAATAAAGGCGTAGAAGCAGCCGTTACTGCCATTCGTATGGTGGCTTTGGAGGAAGAAATTTCGCAGCAAAAAGGTAAAATTGGGTATTGATTTTTTGAACTGACGATTTATTGATTTAGGGCATTTAAAAGCGTAGAGAGAATTCATGAATTCTCTCTACGCTTTTAAGAACACGCTCTTAGTAAGGGAACACGAAGAAAATAATTTACCCGAATTGACGCAGCTATTTTTTCTACGTGTTTTCTCAAATTTGACGTGAATACTCACTATAAGTAGTGGGACAAAAATAGGCTTACAATTTTGACGTGGTTATTTTTTCGATATGGAACAATTTATTTAATTTCTTTCACTAATGTAAAGGAAAAAGAACAAGTCGAGAATATACATTTATTTTGTTCCTGATACTTAGTACACTGTTTTATAAATTTATTTACATTTTTTGACGTTTATTTTGAAATGAATCGAATCAAAAATGACGCGAATACTCACTGTATTTAAGGATTTTTTGGTGAAGAGTCATTTTAAAAGAAATACTCAAAAAAGTAAATAAATTTGTGAAACAGTGTACTAAGTGTTTCAATATAAAAAGATAAAATTTCAAAATAGACCTCAAAAAAGCAAACCCATCCTTTTGATATTCCCAAAAACTTTCTATCTTTGCACTCCAATTCCCAAAAACAGATAATATTTATAGATATGAACGCAATAGTAGAAATAGCCGGACAACAATACAATGTAAAAGCCGGACAAGAGTTGCACGTCAACCAACTCGAAGCGGAAGCAGGTGATAAGTTAACTTTCGATAAAGTATTACTTATTCACAGTGACACCGGTACACGCGTAGGTACGCCTACATTATCGGCAGCTTCTGTAGAAGCTACCGTAGTAGACCATGAAAAAGGTGACAAAGTTATCATTTTCAAAAAGAAAAGAAGAAAAGGATATAAAGTGAAAAACGGATTTCGTCCGTCTTACACGCGTATCAAAATTGACAATATCATAGCCTAATGTCGTGATTCGTTGATATATGATTTTTTTTCGCTAAATGTTTTAACTAATTTTTGGTAAAAAATAAGCATCTACTAATTAGAAATCAGACCAATAAGCAAATTTATAAACTTCAAAGGTTCAAATATTAAAACATCCAATATACTTGGAACTTAATATTCGGAATCTGGAATTTTCAATATTATGGCACATAAAAAAGGAGCCGGTAGTACGGATAACGGACGCGATTCGATAAGCAAACGATTGGGCGTGAAAATGTACGGTGGACAACTCGCCAAACCAGGCAATATCCTCATCCGTCAACGTGGTACGAAATACCATCCGGGCGAAAACGTCAGCATGGGTAAAGACCATACCTTACATGCGTTGATTGACGGTAGAGTCACCTTTACCAAAGGGAAAAAAGACCGTACTTTCGTCAATATTGCTCCTTTAGAAGGCGCAGTATTAGTTGCACCAAGAAAAAAGAAAAAGAAAAAAGAGGCAGCTCCTACACCTGTAGCAGCTAAGGCAGCTCCTCAAGCTAAAAAAGCAGTACCTGCACCTGCACCAGAAGCAGCACCTGTACCAGAAGAAATAATTGCGCCAGAATCAGCACCTGCACCTACACCAGAAGAAGTAGTTGCGCCAGTAATGAGCGCATCTGCGCCAGAACTTGCGGAGAAAAAAGCTGTAAAAGCTGATAGCAAGCCGGATAAATTGACAAAAGTAGAAGGAATCGGACCTAAAATCGCTGAAAAACTCAACGAAGCAGGTTTCATGACTTTCAAAGATGTGGCTAATGCTACATTGGAGCAATTGAAAGCAGTTTTGGACGAAGCTGGCTCACGTTACCGTATGCACGACCCCGGTACATGGGCAGAGCAAGCCGATCTTGCTGCTAATGGCAAATGGGACGAACTCGAAAAATTACAAGACGAACTTGACGGCGGTAAACGCGTTTAAAGAACAAGTCAAAATCTGAATTTGTTTTTGCGTCGTTACTAACAATATGTTCTCCAAATTCAAAATTACAAATCGAACGCGAGTAATTTATTTATTTTTATTTTTTTAAATGTTTGAATTTTAGGTAAATATAAATTTATTTTTAATTAACTTTTAATCAAAAAACGCTCAACATCTAATTTGGCGAACATATTCACCAAGCAAATCTTTTTAAAATATCAAAGCTCATTCTTTTATTAGGATGGGCTTTTTTTGTTTCGTGTTGTAGCTACGTAAGGAAGATTTAGTGAAACATATAAGAAAAAGAACAATTCAGAGGGGTAGATTATTTTTTTCGTCTTCCCTTATCAGACCTCTGCGACCTCTGCGTGACACAGTTGATGAAAATAAAAATGCGATAATTTGAGATGCACCCGTAGTGTTGTAGTGTTTTTTTACGGAGCAAAAAATAGTATATTTACACCGACAACTAAAACACTAAAACACCACACCACCAAAACACCACCACCACAACACCACTATGAATAATAAAGAAATAGCAAACGCTTTCAATCGCTTGGGCGATTTGATGGAATTGCAGGGTGAAAATACTTTTAAAATACGCTCTTATCGCAATGCTTACCTTACGCTTCGCAAGCTGCCCGACCCTTTGTCGGAAATGTCGGACGCCGAGATAAACGGCATCAAAGGAGTGGGTAAAGCCATTGCCGGGAAGATACGCGAACTACTCGACACCCACGAAATGGCAACCCTCAATAGGTATAAAGATGAAGTGCCGGTGGGCATACAAGACCTACTATCTATCAAGGGTTTAGGCGTGAAAAAGATACGCCAACTTTGGCAGGAAATGGGCATTGAAAGTGCCGGAGAACTCTATTACGCTTGCAATGAAAACCGCCTGATTGCCCTCAAAGGTTTTGGACTGAAAACGCAGGAAGATATTCGACAGAAAATAGAATATCACCAACAATCACGAGATAAATTTTTATACGCTACATTGGAACAGGAAGCCGAGGAATTGGTCAATAAGTTGCGGAATAAATTGGACATTCAAGTAGAATTGACAGGAGAAATTCGCCGTAAAATGCCCGTTTTGCGAGGCATTGAGATTTTAATTGAAACTGACGAATTACCGAACGATATTTTTAGTGAGGATTTTCTTTCCCTTACGGAAAAAACGCCCGATTATTACCGTGTAAAAACCGTACATCAAACGCCCGTTCGCCTATACACTTGCACTGCCGAGGAGTGGGCATTCAAATTATTTCAAACCACAGGCGCGAATGATTTTTGTGAAATAATATTGAAAAGTATCGACCTCGAACAAGCGAAAAAAGCCACAACCGAAGCCGCAATTTTTGAGCAAGCAGGTTGCGCTTTTATTCCGCCTGAATTGAGGGACAATCACGAAAATATCACCCTTGCAAAATCCGACAATCTCCCTACACTCATCACCGAAGATGACATCAAAGGCGCACTACACACGCACAGCACATACAGCGACGGCATCAATACGCTACGCGAAATGGCGGAGTATGCTCGCGACAAAGGCTACGCCTATATCGGCATCACAGACCACTCAAAATCAGCGTTTTATGCCAATGGTTTGAAGGTGGAGCGCATACTCCAACAATGGACAGAAATAGAAGAACTTAATGCCGAACTCGCGCCTTTCCGCATCTTCAAGGGCATCGAGTCTGATATTTTGAGCGATGGCTCGCTTGATTACGATGAGGATATTTTGCAACGATTTGATTTCATCATCGCCTCGGTACATAGCAACCTCAAAATGGATGAAGCCAAAGCCACACAACGCCTACTCAACGCCATCGAAAATCCCTACACGACCATGCTCGGACATCCGACCGGACGCCTCTTGCTTTCGCGCAAAGGCTACCCCATTGACCACGCAAAAATCATCGACGCTTGCGCTGCCAATGGTGTTTCTATCGAACTAAATTCCAACCCCCTGCGCCTTGATTTGGATTGGGAATGGATAGCCTATGCCCTCGAAAAAGGCGTCAAAATTGCGATAAATCCCGATGCACACAGCACGCACGGCATCCACGACATCCACTACGGCGTATGCGTAGCCCGCAAAGCCGGACTCACCGCCGCACAATGCGTTAATTATTTGACCGCAGAAGAATTTGAGCAATTTTGTATCGTAGTGTAATGCGTCCCGCTTGCGCCGTGTACTATCGAACCAACGCAGCGCAAGCCGGAGGCATTACGCTACGGTCAATACAAATCCACATAAATCGGTAAATGGTCGCTAAACCCACCATAATAATTCGGTCCGCCGTAGGTGCGATTTGGTGTTGCGCCATATTTTTTTGACTGAAACATCATCCATTCCTCTTGGAAAATAACGCCCTCATTGGCGGTCAAGTTGCCCCTGCCTTCTTGCAGTGCTTTCGACACCAAAATATGGTCAATCATATTCCAATCGCCGCGATAATTATACGTACCTTTACCTGCCCTGTCGAGTGCCGCCATGCAATTGTGAAAACTGTCGCCCAACTCTACGGATAGACTTTTATTGTCCGATTCATCATTAAAATCGCCCATAGAAATAATATTGGCATCAGGATTTTTTGCAAGAATTTTCTCTGTATACTTTCGCAATTGCTGCGCTAAGTATACACGCTTAGGTTCGCTGGCTTCTTCGCCACCACGCCTTGAGGGCCAGTGATTTACAAAAATATGCACTTCTTCTTTTCCGTCCAAAATACCACGTACATACAAAATATCTCGCGTCGTATAATCTTCCACAATCGCTGCCGGGAAACTAATACGAACCAAATTCGACGTAATCAACCTAAATTTATCCTTTTGAAACATTAGTGCCACATCAATGCCGCGAAAATCAGGCGATTGCTGATGAATCGTCACATAATTTGCGTTGCGTAATGCTTCTGTACGTCCCAAATCCTCGCATACCTGTCGGTTTTCGACTTCCGATAAGCCCAAAATGGTCGGCGTACCCATTGCTGCAATGACTTTTGCAAGGTCATTCAGCTTTTTTTGATAGCGTTCAGTGTTCCATTTTTTTTCGCTTTGAGGTGTAAACTCATCGTCTTTCCGTAGCGGACTATCAATGGTATCAAACAGATTTTCAACGTTATAAAAGCCGATTCGATAGGTTTCTTTTGTGGTCTCTGCGCTTCCTCCCGTCATATCTTGTGCGTTGCGTACGGACGTACATTGCAACATTACAATTGATAAACAAAAGATTAGGCATTTGAAAAAATTATTATTACTCATTTTTATGTATTTTTACGGCAAAATAAGTGCATTTTACTTTATCTTGTACGTTTTTAATGATTAATTTTTATCAGTGGTCAATGGTTAATAATTAATATTGTCATTAACGTGGCTATGTTTTTGTGAAAATAATCTGCTAATCGAAACTCATTAACTGTACTTTGGACATTAGGTAACTGGGAAATTAGATAATAAGACTAACAAAAAGTATAATTTGCTATTTATCAGCATAATAAAAATTGTAATAAATTTAATTTAAAATAAAGTACAAATTAACGTAAATTATTGATAATGAGCGATTTACCTAATTATCCAATGCCCAAAGTCCAGTTATTAAGGAACGCGAAATAAATAACTTTATCATCTTGATAGGATATTTTGCCCTCATTTTGCACTTTGAAACTCTGAAAATAAATTATGTAACTATCTGACTTTTAAATGTTCTCGCCTGACATTTTAAAAATGTCCGTCGAGTAGGCTTCCCGAAAAGATGTGGGGTATCGTTAGATTTTTAAAATGTCAGACGAGAGGCATTTTATTTTTGCTTGAAAAAGCAGTCAATAATAAAAAATATTTTAATTTGTAATAAATTATTATTCGGTAAAATAGCAGGGCACCGTTGTCTGACATTTTAAAAATGTCCGACAATTCAAGTTTATCCTTCAATTTAAAAATCATATTACAAAAATAAATTTTCGTTCGCTCTAATTCACATCATTAATCATTAATCATTAATAATTAACCATTAACCATTAACCATTAATTTTTTATGAAGCAATTTTTTAGAATTTTCGTCCCAATTTTACTCCTATTACTCTTGGGCTACGCGATTTATCACATTTGGAATCAAGGAAAAACAGTAGAAAAAACTGAAAAACTCACGGCACAATACCGTCAGGAACTTGAAGATTTAGAAGAAAAGAAAGAGGAGATTTCTTTAAATTTGAGTCGTGAGAAAGACGAGAATCTTGTCCTGCGAGATAGTGTAAAAATACTAAGGGGACAGGTGAGTGTATTGAAAAAGCAACTCCGTGAAAAGGTAGAAACCATAGCCAGCAATGAGCAAAAAATGAATGCTATGCGTAGCCAACTTTCCGGGCTGGAAAACCAAATCGCTACGCTAAAAAATACCAAAGGCGCAGATATGAGTCGCTTAAAAGACCTTGAAAATCAACGTTTTGCACTCGATAAGCAGATTGGTGATTTGTTCATGAAAAACCAAACGCTGGAGAACGAAAACAGCCAACTCGTAGTAGAATTGGTGAAAAAAGAAAAGGAAAAAGAAAGCGTAGAAGGCGCACTCGACAAGACAGAAAGCGAACTGGATAAGAAAGAAAATAAAATCGCTGAAATTACCGGAGAAGGAACGTTTGAAGTAGAAGGCAGAGAAGGAATTTTGGTCAATATCAATGCCATCGAAGCCGAATTTAGTAAGGCAGCAGCCCTCACAAAAAAAGGTAGACCTGCCCGAAGTGCCCGAAGGTGGCAGGATACGGAAATCAAGTTTGATTTGATTTATCCGAATGTAGATAATCTGGAGAGCCAAAATTTTTCACTCCAACTTATCAACGAAGATACGGGCGAAGCTCTCTCCCCACGCGAATCAAACAAAGGTGCGTATGATGCCAAAGGCGTCGAATTTGCATTCACGGGCAATCCCGTAAAGATAAAATTTGTCAATTATCAAAAGAAAAAAGGTATGGGAACAAATTATACTGCTCGCTTGTTTTTCATTGATGCCACAGGGCGAGAAATTCCATTAGCATCGGCAGTAACTCCCGTAGTATTTAAGAGGTAAACGTGTTAGGAACGCGAAAAAAAATAACGAGTAACTGATAACTCGTTTTCCGTCTAAAAGTTGGTATCATTTTTCGATAACTATATATAAAGAATTGAAATTTACTTAAATTTCGGTTTTAAACTTACATTTAATTTGAATCAATAGTTGATCATGCACAGCTTATTTCACGCTAAACTGTGGATAATGAACTAATAAACTTAAACTTAGAATGAAAAATTGGGTAAAATATTTCCGTGGATTTGCAGTCTTACTGCTTATAGGTTTTGTCATTTATGGCTGCTCACGCAATCCGGTAACGGGTAAAAGAGAAATCATGTTTGTTTCCAAACAACAAGAACTTGCGATGGGCGCACAGTACGATCCTCAAATCTCTGCCATGTATGGCGTATATCAAGACACGGAATTACAATCATTTATCAATCAGAAAGGCAAACAAATGGGCAAAATTTCGCATCGCCCGGAGTTGGACTACAAATTTAAAATCATGGATTCGCCTGTGGTGAATGCCTTTGCTGTGCCGGGGGGCTACGTGTATTTCACACGCGGAATTATGGCGCACTTTAATAATGAAGCTGAATTTGCCGGCGTACTCGGACACGAAATCGGTCACGTCACGGCACGACACACCGCAAAGCAGCAGACCAATGCACAACTCGCGCAAGTGGGTTTGGTAGCAGGTTTGATCGCTGGAGGCGAAAAATTTGCTGAATTTGCAGGTGAGGCACAACAGGGTTTGAGCCTGTTATTCCTCAAATTTGGGCGCGACGACGAGAGCCAATCCGACAAACTCGGTGTAGAATACTCGACCAAAATCGGTTATGATGCCAAAGAAATGGCAGGCTTTTTTAGTACGCTCAAACGCCTTAGCGCACAGGGTGGGAGAGATGCGATTCCTACTTTTTTGTCTACGCACCCCGACCCGGCAGACCGTAATCGAAGGGTGGCGACACTCGCTCAAAAATGGCAGAAAAAGGACAAGCGTCCGAGCTATGAAGTAAAGCGCAACGAATATCTCCGCCGCATCGAAGGTTTGGTGTATGGCGAAGACCCACGACAGGGCTACGTCGAAAGTAATACTTTTTATCATCCTGAACTGAAATTTCAATTTCCTACGCCGACCAATTGGCAAATCGTCAATACGCCTTCGCAGGTACAGATGGCAGAAAAAAATGGTAAAGCCGTGATGCTTTTGCAAGTAGGGAAAGGAAATACGGCGCGTCAGGCAGGCGAAACTTTTGTTACGGAAAATAAATTGCAGGTCGTAGAAGCCAAAGATGTTCAGGTCAACGGGCTTCCGGCGGCAGTCATTGTTTCTGACCAAGTAAGCCAAAACCAACAGACGGGACAGGAGCAAACTATCCGCATTCTATCGTATTTTATAAAGTACGGCGGAAATATTTATGTGATTCACGGAATGTCTGCCCTGCAAGATTTTGACCGCTTCTTTGAGCTATTCAAAAACACAGGCAGTGGTTTCGATAAGTTGACCGACCAAAGCAAAATCAACGTGAAGCCAGAACGTATTGCGATAAAAAAAGTACCAAATAACATGACGCTACAAAAGGCATTGCAAACCTTTAAAGTTGACGCAAAACGCTACAATGAGCTGGCTATTTTGAATGGTATGCAACTGACAACGCAAGTAAAGAGTGGAATGTTGATAAAAGTAGTAGAGTAGTGATAATGATGTAATACTACAATGCGTTAATGCTACAATACAAACATTGTAGCATTAACGCATTACATCATTGTAGCATCACACTCATTATCTATCCGCAAGCGGAATAAACGGACGTTCGGGTTCTCCGGTATAGATTTGGCGAGGGCGTCCAATAGGTGTTTTCAAGTCGCGCATTTCCTTCCATTGCGCTACCCATCCCGGCAATCTGCCCAAAGCAAATAATACCGTAAACATTTCTACGGGGAAACCCATCGCACGATATATAATGCCTGAATAAAAATCGACATTCGGAAATAGTTTTCTATCCTTAAAATAATCGTCATTCAATGCAGCGTGTTCGAGTTGCTTAGCAATATCGAGTACAGGGTCGCTTACGTTCAATTTTTCGAGTACCTGATCAGCCGCTTTTTTGATAATCGTCGCCCTTGGGTCGAAATTTTTGTATACACGGTGCCCGAAGCCCATCAAACGGAAAGGGTCATTTTTATCCTTCGCCTTATCGAGCCATTTCTTCGTATCGCCACCGTCATTTTTGATATTTTCCAACATCTCCAATACCGCCTGATTCGCGCCACCATGCAGCGGTCCCCATAATGCAGCGATACCCGCAGATACAGAAGCATACAGATTTGCATGTGAAGAACCTACGATTTTTACGGTCGAAGTAGAACAGTTTTGCTCGTGGTCGGCGTGCAAAATCAACAGCTTATTCATCGCTGACGAAATCACTGGATCCACTTTGGCATCGTCCGTCACATTTCCGAAAGTCATGTGTAGGAAATTCGATACGTAATCCAAGTTATTTTTTGGATACATAATCGGATGCCCGATGCCTTTCTTATAAATCCAAGATACAATCGTTGGAAACTTCGACAACAAACGGGTCATCGTCAACTGCATTGCCTCCTCTGAACGATTTGGGTCGAGTGATTCGGGGTAAAACGTCGAAAGTGCGGACACAATACTTATCAACTGTCCCATCGGGTGCGACTTGGACGGATAAGCCAAAAAGAAATTCTTAATGTCTTCATGCACAAGCGTGTGCATCGTCAGGTCGTTATCAAATTTCTTATACTGCTCGGCTGTTGGCAAATCTCCATGTAAAAGCAAATAGATGACTTCGGCAAAAGAAGCATTCTCCGCCAACTGCTCAATCGGGTAGCCGCGATAACGCAAAACCCCTTGTTCTCCATCCAAATAAGTAATTTCACTCGTAGTCGAACCCGTGTTTTTGAAGCCGGGGTCAAGCGTTACCAAACCAGTAGCGGCACGCAGTTTTTTAATATCTATTCCTCGTTCATTTTGCGAACCCACTATGACTGGAAGTTCAATTTCCTTGCCGTCGTAATGCAACTTAACTGTATCTGACATTTTATATATTTATATTTTATTTATTTAAAATTGACGTTTAAATTTGTGCTAAGATAAGGAATTTATTGATGCTTTTTTACTAAGTACACTGTTTCACAAATTTATTTACTTTTTTGAGTATTTCTTTTAAAATGACTCTTCACCAAAAAATCCTTAAATACAGTGAGTATTCGCGTCATTTTTGATTCGATTCATTTCAAAATAAACGTCAAAAAATGTAAATAAATTTATAAAACAGTGTACTAAGTATCAGGAATTAAATAAATGTACATTCTTCGCGTCGTTATTTTTTCTTTAGACGAACCAAATTTGACGCGAATACTCACTGTATTTAAGGAAAATTTGGTGAAGTATAAAGGAACAAGTCAAGATATAGTGTTTATTGTTTTTCATCCCTTATGTAGAATTTTCACACAAACGGCAGCATTTTTGTTAATAAAAAGTCAAAATCTCACTTTAAATTGTGGACTCAAAAATAAGACATGATAAATGGCGTTAGTATCAGGAACAAAATAAATTCAGATTTTGACTTGTTCTTTTCTCCTTTTTCTTCGTTATGAAAATCCTTGCGTAGCTTGGCTATGCGCGGTTTTCGTGCCTTGAAAAAGAAAAAATAAAGTCGTCAAGAACCTGCATTTATTAAAACCCTGTTCCTTAGTTTAGGGAAGACGAAGAAAATAATAATTCAGACGGGTAGATTATTTTTTTCGTTTTCCCTTGTCATCTGTCCAAATTGCTATCATGGTCGCACTGAAATATAGCCATTTTTTAATTAATTAAAATTATTTTGTAATTTATTTTTTATTAAAAATGAATTAATTATAAATATTATTAATTGAAAGAAATTTAAAAATATCCTTATTTCAGCAGAACCTATCATCAAATTAAAACTTTTTTAAAATGAATACAAAAAAAATAAAAAGACTGTCCGCATTCGTATTATTATTTGCTTTTACCTTAGCGATTTCATCATGTAGTCGTAAAATGGGTTGTCCTACAAACCTCTCATTATCAATTGATAATATCTCATTCACACAAGATATTGATTCTACTATAGAATAAAACAACAAACGGCAAATGGATGAAAAGCCGTTTGCCGTTTGATATTAAGTGAAAGAAATTAAATAACATGTGCCATTATACTCGTCTTTTTTCCGTCTAAGAATCCTTTGAAATCCTAGACAAAAAAAATACTTCGCATTATGGGACATCTTATTTAATTTCTTTCACTAATGAGTAAAGAACCTAATATTTGTCTGATTCAAGCGCGAAAAAATTTACTCATTTCATCATTTATTTTGTTCCTGATACTGAGTATTTTCTATGCAAATCATTGACACAGAAGATGGTTCGCACTCCATATTGTCCGAAAAATTTGGCGTGACCTACCACTCCAAACACGGTGCAATACAAGAGTCGATGCACGTTTTTATCGAAGCAGGCTTGCGTGTGCGCATGCGTGAGGCGCAGGCACTTGCCGTTTTAGGTATCGGTTTCGGTACAGGACTTAATGCGTTTCTCACTTGCTTAGAAGCTGATAAACAACAGGTTAAGATAGATTATACTGCCGTAGAAGCCTACCCACTTTCCACCGAAATTATCCACCAACTCAACTACACCGCGAAACTCAAAGGTGCTGACCGAGATAATTTTTTTGATAAAATACATCATGCAGACTGGGAAAATCGCGCAGCGATTCATCCGTATTTTTCCATCGAAAAAAATAAAATGCGTTTTGAGGAAATTGATGTAAAAAATGCTTTCGACGTGGTTTTTTTCGATGCTTTCGCGCCCAATTCGCAACCCGAACTATGGGAAACACCCATGTTTCAAAAAATGTACGATGCCCTTCGTCTTGATGGCATCTTGACCACCTATTGCGCCAAAGGCGTCGTCAAACGCACCCTCAAATCCGTCGGTTTCCAAATCGAATCCATCCCCGGACCACCCGGCAAACGAGAAATGACTCGCGCAACTCGCTAACTCGCAACTCGCAACCTGCAACTCGCAAATAATTCATCATTATCATTCATCATTCATCATTAAGCCCTATTTTTGCACCATGAAAACCGACGATATTTTTGAGGCTTTTGCTTGCGTGAATGTACTCGTGATAGGCGATGTGATGCTTGACCGCTATGTGCATGGCAATGTAGAGCGTATTTCGCCCGAAGCACCCGTGCCTGTAGTACACGTCCAAGACACCGAAAACCGACTTGGCGGCGCAGCAAATGTCGCCCTCAATCTCAAATCTTTGGGCGCGACGCCTTACCTGTGCAGCGTGGTCGGTACAGATGCCGATGCGGATATTTTTACGGAAATAATACAACAGAAAAACCTATCCAAAACAGGAATTACGCCTTCTTCTGACCGAATGACGACCGTAAAATCTCGTATCCTTTCTCGCAATCAACAACTCATCCGACTCGACCACGAACACACGCACAGCCTCAACGAAAAAGAAACCAATACACTCACCAAAAGAATACGTGAAATACTTGATACCAACGAAATACATGCTATTATTTTACAAGATTATAATAAAGGCGTACTCACTCCCAAACTCATAAGAAGCGTTCTTGCCGAAGCCATTCAACGCGATATTCCGACCGTAGTAGACCCAAAATATACTAACTTCTTTGCTTATCACCGCGCCACACTTTTCAAACCCAATTTGAGAGAAGTCCGCGCCATGTTTGACTTTGAAATCAATCCTTCCGATAATGCGACTTTAGAAAAAGCCGCCGCCGCTATCCGTCAGGAACTCGGCAATCAATACACCCTCATCACGCTTTCCGACAAAGGCATGTATTTTGATGACGGCAAGACCAACTTTATCATTCCTGCCGAAGTGCGAAATATCGCCGACGTATCGGGTGCAGGTGACACCGTTCTAAGTTTAATGGCACTCGGCATCGCCACCAAATTAGCACCAAGAACAATGGTCAAATTAGCGAATCTTGCTGGTGGATTGGTTTGTGAAAAGGTGGGGGTCGTTCCGGTGGACTTAGGGGAATTGAAACGTAACACAGATATTCCTATCTGTACTACATGAATACAGACAGGAATGTCTGTGCTACGTGACGGCTAAAGCCGTCAGGACAGCGAGCGTCTCTCGCGCTGTTTTCTCCCAACAAAACAGCTGCGCTTGTGTAAGTGATTTTTCGGACAAAACATTCAACGAAGGCTGGTTTGAAGTCAGTTTCAACATCAAATCTGCCAGTTGTTCCGCCGAATTTGGGTCAAAATAAACCGCCGCACCGCCCCCGACTTCTGGCAAACTCGACACCTCCGAAGTAATCACGCACGCCCCACACGACATCGCTTCCAAGACAGGCAATCCAAAACCTTCATACAAAGAAGGATAAACAAAAATCTCCGACATCGTATACAACACAGGCAATTCCTCCCGTGCCACATAGCCCGTCAAAATAATATCTTTTTGAAAAGGTGATTGTCGGATTTTTTTCAATAAATCATTAATTTTCCAACCCTTCTTTCCTACCAAAACCAATTGATAATTCAAGCCGCTTTTTTTGCGAAACGCATTATAAGCAGCCACCAATACACCCAAATTTTTACGCGGTTCGAGCGTACCAACGTAAAGAAAGTAGGGCTGTCGAATACCATATTTTTCCAATACAGATACCTCATTTTTCGGCACAAATGACTCGTCACGCCCCAATAAAATAGCCGTAGATTTTTTTTCGACAAATGGAAAACGTACTACCATATCGCGCCGCGTATGTTCGGAAACCGTAATGATGTGATCCGTCCGCCGCAGTACATGCGGCAGCAAATGACGATGCAATATTTGACTACTAAGTACATGATAATCAGGAAATAAAATAGGCGTCAAATCATGCAAAACCGTCACGCGACGTATTTGTTTTGGCAAATTAAACGGACCTAAATGACGCGGTTCTACGACCACATCTGCCCCTACCTTCACCAATGCACGAGGAATATCCGTAAATATACGCAACTGTTTGTGAATAGGAATATTCGGATTTACAGGAACAATAATCTCCTCTGTGCCTTCAATTTTTTTGCCCGACTTTCCGCGCAAAACGATGTATTCATTCTCCGTATCTACCGCCACCAATGCCTTAAGGATTTCACGAGTATAAATGTGAATTCCGGCGTATTGAAAATCCAAAGCATCGGCTATAAAGGCTATTCGCATAGTTTAGTTTATTTGGTTTTTAGAGTTTATTTAGTTTATAGAGTTTATTTGGTTCACAAAGTTTATGGAGTTTTGAGACTCACGGTGTGTATAACAAATTGCACTTTTTCATTAGTAGTGTCGATAGACACGTTTCATTTGGTAGTCCCGATTTTCATCGGGAGAGAGCAATTCCCCCTAAAAGAGTGTCGTAGACATGGTTCATTAAAAGGATGTAACGTACCTACGGTACTCCAATTGTGTGGATAAAATCCACCCCAAGTTGAAACTTGGGGCTACCAAATCGGTCACGCCTATCGGCGTTAGGTCTTCATTTTGTGCAATTTGTTATACACACAGACTCACGAAGTTAAAAAAAAGACAGATATTTGCAGCTATATTTGTACAAAATGAAAATATCACGAATCCCATGAACCGTATAAACTCAATAAACCGTATAAACTCTGTAAACCAAATAAACTAAAATAAACTCTATGAACTTGAACAGCGAAACAATAGTAGCCATAGCCACACCGCCGGGCATCGGTGCGATAGGCGTCATCCGCTTATCGGGCGAACATGTGATTTCGATATGCGATGCCGTATTTCGCGGCAAAAACCTGTCGAAAGTCGAGAGTCACACCATACATTTTGGCACGATTCGCGACTTTGACGACAAAATAATAGACGAAGTATTGGTGTCCGTCTTTATCGCGCCGCGCTCGTATACACGCGAGAATGTCGTGGAAGTTTCCTGTCATGGTTCGCCGTATATTCAGCAGCAGATATTGGAATTGTTTATGCAGCACGGCGCACGAATGGCGCAGCCTGGCGAGTTTACGATGCGGGCTTTCCTCAATGGTCAAATGGACTTGTCGCAAGCCGAAGCCGTAGCGGATTTAATCGCGGCACAATCCGAATCGGCGCATAAAATTGCCATACAGCAAATGCGTGGCGGCTTCTCCAACGAAATCGCGGAACTGAGACAAGAATTGGTTGATTTTGCGGCATTGATTGAGTTGGAATTGGATTTTAGTCAGGAAGATGTCGAGTTTGCCAACCGCACGAAATTGATAGAATTGGTACACAAAATACAACGATTGCTGCGTCGATTGATGGATTCTTTTCAGTTGGGGAATGCCATCAAAAAGGGCGTCAGTACGGTCATTGCAGGTCGTCCGAATGCCGGAAAATCAACCCTGCTCAACGCTCTACTCAACGAAGAACGTGCCATCGTATCTGAGATTGCCGGCACGACACGGGATACGATAGAAGAAGTTTTGAATATCAAAGGCATACAATTTCGGCTCGTCGATACGGCGGGCATCCGCGAGGCAAGTGACCAAATCGAAGCGATTGGCGTAGCCAAAACAATGGAAAAAATCGCAGCTTCTACCTTGCTGATTTACGTTTTTGATGTCATCGAAATGTCGCCCGAAGAAGTCACCGAAGACCTCCGCAAACTCCACCGCGAAGGCATCCACCTCATCGCCGTAGCCAATAAAATGGATTTAAATCCCTACACAAAACCCGCAGATTATGTGTCGGATGTTTTGTTTGAAAAAAACATCGTCACCACATCTGCCCTCAATAAAATGAATATCGAATACCTACAAGAACACCTCTATCAATCCGTCCTTTCCGGCGAAGTGAGTAGCGAAAACACGGTCGTCTCGAATGCCCGTCATTACGATGCCTTGCAAGGTGCGTACTCGTCATTGGATGCGGTTTTGACAGGTTTTGATGCACAGATTCCATCGGATTTAGTCGCGATGGATATTCGACATGCACTCAATTATTTGGGGCAAATTACGGGCGAAGTTGGGGTTGATGATTTGCTGGATTCTATTTTTACACGGTTTTGTATTGGAAAGTAAGGGAAGAGGAAGAAAATAATCTACCCCAAACGAAGAAGTTATTTTTTTATATATTTGGCTAAATTTGACGCGCATAGCCGAGCTACGTAAGTGAAATAAATTAAATAAATTGTTCCATAATGCGCCGTAATTTTTTCTTCTAAAGAATTCAAAAAATCGTTGCATAGCCATAGCTACGGAACTATTTTTTGTGTTTTTTAGAAGGGAAAAGAACAAGCATAATGTGGCAAGTTATTTATTTTCTTTCACTAAGGAAGATTTAGTGAAACATATAAGAAAAAGAACAATTCAGACGGGTAGATTATTTTCTTCGTCTTCCCTAAGCACTCGTAGGGTGCTTCTTGCACCGACAAATGACGGCTTCCAGCCCACGCCTCGCGCCTGTACGGTCGAGGTGTGACGAGCCGCAAGCATCCTTCTACGTGCGTGAAGTGGTGGTATTGCGCTGTCTCATATTGATGAGGAATGTATGGTTTTTTTGAAAAAAGGGCGCGGGTTTGGTTTTTTTTCAAAAAATCCCGTATTTTGTTCAAAATCAACAAAAATTATGACAAACAGCATCGGCATAGAATACTTCACCGACGAGGCAGGCAACAAATCTAAAGTCTTGATTTCGTATGAAGATTGGCAGCGCATCGAAGCGGATTTGAAGGAATGGACGGCATACAAAGCCAGAAAATCCAGTCTCAAAACAGCTTTTATGGAAGTCAAACTAATGCAACAAGGCAAATTCCCCAAAGAAGACATGCAAACTTTTTTAGATGAATGTTAATGTCATCCCTACGCCGAATTTTAAAAGAGAAGCCAATTTTAAAACATAAAAAATGTCAGTAACCAATACACCACTCACCAATATTCAAATAGAGTTGCTCAAGCTGTACAGCATGGAGGTCAGCAACGAAGATTTGACGGCAATACAGCGTTTGATAGCGCGATATTTTGCCGACAAAGCATCGGATGAAATGGACAGACTTTGGCAAGAAAACGGCTGGACAAACGACACCATGAACGAATGGCTCACCAACGGCGCATTCAACGAAACTGCAAGATAATCCTCTCACATCTACTTACTTCCTACACCATTTGCATCGATAAAAAATGTATACTTTCCTACCGTAGCGCGGTACTTCCAGCCCGCGTCTCGCGCCTACTCATATCGACGCTTACTCATATTGATAAAAATGGTTATTTTTTTTGGAGGAAATGTACATAGCTAAATGAGCTTTTATTATCTTTGACAAGATATGAAACAAGTCTCTAAAAATGAACATTACGAAAACCTGTTGAAGCAAATCGCAGCGACCTACCAACAAGGTCGGCAAAGTGCGACTATTGCCGTCAACGCGCATTTGGTCAACACTTATTGGGCGATTGGTCAATATATCGTAGAATATGAACAGGGCGGAAAAGAACGTGCAGAATATGGCAAGAGCTTGATAAACAGATTAGCAAAAGACTTGACGGAGAAGATAGGAAAGGGCTTTAGTCGTAGCAATCTGATTTATATGCGCCTTTTTTATCTTGAATTTCCAAAAGGTGAGAAGCCTTCTCACTTTTTGAGTTGGTCGCACTATGTTGAGTTACTTAAAATCTCAGACAAGTTGGAAAGGAGCTTTTATCTACAACAAACAATTCTCGAAAAATGGTCTATCCCCGAATTGAAACGCCAGAAAAAAGCCTCCCTTTTCCTGCGTTTAGCTGCCTCAAAAGATAAAGACGGCATACTCCGATTAGCCAAAGAAGGGCAGTCGATTGAGAAACCCGAAGACCTTATACGTGAGCCTTACGTACTGGATTTTCTGAAAATACCCGAACCCTATCACTTCACAGAATCCGAACTCGAAAGCCGTATCATCGAACATCTTCAAGAGTTTCTACTCGAACTCGGAAAGGGTTTTGCCTTCATCGGACGACAATATCGCATCACACTCGGCAATCGGCATCATTATGTCGATTTGGTGTTTTATCATCGCATTTTGAAGTGTTTTGTATTGATAGATTTGAAACGTGAAGAAGCTGATTATGAGGATGTTGGGCAAATGAATATGTATTTGGGCTACTTTGAAAACGAAGAAAATACCGAAGGAGACAACTCGCCCATAGGCATTGTACTCGCCAAAGAAAAAGACGATATTTTGATACAATACGCCCTCCATAATGTCTCCTCCCAACTCTTCGTCAACAAATACCAATTCTACCTCCCCAACCGAGAAGAATTAAAACAACTCATCGAACGGCAATTATCACGCGAGGAGGAAGAGGAATGAAACCTCTCCGTAGCGCAGTGCACCCAACCCGCGCCTCGCGTATGCCCGGTCAAGGTGTGACGAGCCGCAAGCATCCTTCTACGGGCGCGAAGTGGCGGTGGTGGGCTGTCTCATATTGATGGAAGATGTATGGTTTTTTTTAGAGAAGGGGGGCGTGATTTTGGACTTTTTGTTATCTTTGATGGGAGCATTAAATATACTTTGAATATTAATTTGTGATTTATAAAAAGGTAAATTTACCTCAAAAAATTGCATTATTGGGTAATTTTTATTAATTTTGAGGTAAATTTACCTTTTATGATAAATGAGATTTTAAAAAAAAGTTTCGAGTCGAATGAAGATACATCTTTTGACAGTCTGTTAAAGGAAAAACTTGAGTTAACGGGTTTAAGTAAAACACAATTTGAAAAATTAAGCGGACTTCAAAGGAGAAGTTTAGACGGTATATTAGAAAGCACATCAAAACAGACTGACGTAGTAAATCTACTAAAATTAGGCGAGTTTCTGGATTTAGGTATAAGCGAACTACTTGCCTTACACTTTAAAAATAGACCTTCACAGGAAATCAAAGAATTACAAAACTCAATGGATATTACCTATATAAACAAATTTTTTGATTTAAAAACGTTAGCGAATTTAGGCTTTATCAATTCGGATAGTACGCCAGAGGAATTAAAAAACAGGATATGTACCTTCTTTGAAATTGATACTATATATGACTACGAAAAAGAATTAGGAGAGGTACTTTATAGTAGGACTAAAAGGTCTTCCAACGATAAAATGAAAGATTTTTGGCTAAAATCTTCATATAAATATTTTGAACTAATTGATAATCCTAACCCTTATTTAAGGCAAGAATTGATTGACTTAATTCCCAAAATCAAACCTTACACGCAAAACGTAGAAACGGGACTTTTGACTGTTTTTCAAGCACTTTATAATGTTGGTGTCACTGTTGTTTTTCAACCTAAAGTACCTAAAACTCAAATTCGGGGAGCAACATTTTTAATTAATGATAAACCTTGTATTGTCATTACAGATTTGAATAAAAACTATGCAACTGTCTGGTTTGCTCTAATACACGAATTACACCACGTATTATTTGATTTAGAAACTTTAGAAAAAACCACATATCATTTGACAGGAGAACCCGATTTATTTCTTTTACAAGAGGATAAAGCGAATGAATTTGCCGCAGAATATCTCTTATCTTCTGATAAAATGAGGTATATCGAAAAATTAATTCATAATCCATTAATGGTGACAAAATTTGCCAAAGATAGCCAAGTTCATCCGTGTATTATTTACGGACAATATCAATGGAGACAAGCGGAACTTGGTAAAGATTATTGGGGGGCTTTTAAAAAGTATTTTCCGGATTTATCAAAAGCAACTAAAAACTTACACCTTTCAAACTGGGATATTGAATCTCTAAGAGTTGCTGCAAATAAAATTAAAGAACTTTTAAATGTATAGATTATGGCAAAAGATGATAAAACAAAAATAGAACAACGCGAACTCTCGGAAGCGGACAGAGAAAGATTGGAAATTCTACAAAAATCCGAAGAAGTCAAAGGGCAACAGCTATCAATCAATTTAGATGCTGAACTCGTTGTCGAGAATCAAGCGCAGAAACTACTTGACAAAAAAATAGATGACCCCATTGAGAAGTTTCAACTTTACTATAAAGGATTGACAAAACTTCTAAAAGACAATTTGCCTAAAGGAAAAGAGAACGAAAGCGCAAGAAGAATAGTATATGATGAAAAGAACATTTTGATTAATAGAGGTGCGAAAAAAAATGATAAAGGAATCAGAGGCAGCGACGGACGAATGGCTTACATTGAGGACTTGGAAATGGCTATCGAAATTGTTGCAGATTGGATAACAAAAAAAGGGTCAGTTGTCGATTTGTTTATGGCTTTTTGGGATAAAAACGAAGAATTAGGCTACGAACATCAAGATTAGAAACCGTCTAAGATAACATTAGAAAATCCTTCTCACCTCGCCAAAAAATGGTTGTTTTTCCCTGTAGCGTGGTGCTTATAGCTTGTACCAGTTTAAATATAGTGTAGCTTCAGATGATGTTCAGTTTGGTCACACTGAAGGAAAAGAAAAAGAATGGCTAATGGAAATTTATGTATTTCTTGATGCAACAGAATAGTTTTTTGTAATTTCTACTTTTTTAACAACCTTATTATCAATGAATTATATTTTTAAAAATGCCAAATAAAATATTCAAAAAATTATTAGAGTCAAGAATTAGCTCATTCATCGCAGAAAGTGAAATTGCAAAAGAAGTAGGGCATTTTGGGATGCAAGGCAGTATTCGAGAGAGTGGATTAGGTAAACTGATTAGTCAGTTACTTCCCTCTGATTGGGATATCGGGCATGGGAAGGTTATTGACAGCTACAATAATCAATCTTGTGAATCAGATTTAATTATATTTTATAAAAAAATACTTCCTTCAATATTTTTTCAAGGATCTAATGACAATTGGTTTTTTCCCATCGAAACTGTCGGCTTTATTTTTGAAGTAAAAACTACATCTACAGCAAAAGAGGTTAAAGATATGGTGGGTAAGTTTAGGCGACTCAAAGCATTAGAGCGAATAGCACCTTTTTCTGAAGAATATGTACCGACGATTGAGATTAGACCGATACCAGTATATTTCGCTTTGGATTCTGATTTAAAAAATAAAACTGAATTGGAAAGATACTTTGAGTACGATGAAAATTACAAAACTGACCCTTTAGTTAAAATAATATGTGTTTTAAGTGAGGGAATTTGGCTTTTTCGTAAAGATGAAGAAGATGACTGTTACTGGTCATTTTATTCACACAGTGAGGATTATAGATATAAAGAGATATTGAAGCTACTTAGCGTAGTTGTTGACCAGACTAACTCTATTCACGATGGTGGAGCGAGTATGTCAAGATATGTTTTGCCATTTTTAGATTTTGAGGATATAAGATACATGACTTATCCTGATGAAAAGACTATTGATTTTAGAAAAGCAAAGAAGATTAGAAATAAAAAAAATCCCTAAATTTACGTATCCACATCACGTAAATTCATACTATGAAAAGATTTACCATAACACTCATTCTCCTCACCCTCCTCACAATACAAACATTCGCCCAAAAAAACAAAAACCGCAACAACAACCCCCCCACAAACCAAATACAAGAAACCCTCTACAACGCAATAACCTACCGCAACATAGGCCCCCACCGAGGCGGACGCTCCTGCGCCGTAGCCGGCGTACCCGGCAAGCCCAATCTATTCTACTTTGGCGCGACGGGCGGCGGCGTTTGGAAGACCCAAGACGGCGGACGCACTTGGGCGAACATCAGCGACGGATACTTCGGTGGTTCTGTCGGGTCGATAGCGGTGGCGGAGTCCGATGCCAACGTCATGTATGTCGGTGGTGGCGAGAAAACCGTGCGTGGGAATGTCTCCTACGGCTACGGCGTGTGGCGGTCAGAAGATGCGGGAAAAACATGGACACAAAAGGGCTTGACCGAGTCGCGGCACATTGCGCGGATTCGTATTCATCCGCAAAATCCTGACATCGTATATGCGGCGGTCATGGGCAATCTGTACGCGCCCAATCCGCAGCGTGGTCTGTTCAAATCTACCGACGGCGGTAGCACTTGGCGCAAGGTTTTGTACGTCAACGACGAGGTAGGCGCAGTCGATTTGCTACTCGACCCCAACAATCCGCGACACCTCTACGCGAGTACTTGGCGCGTGAAGCGCACGCCGTACAGCATGTCGAGCGGTGGCGAGGGTTCGGGCTTGTGGAAAAGCACCGACAGTGGCGAAACGTGGACAAATATCTCCGAAAATGAAGGCTTGCCCGAAGGGATTTGGGGCATTTCGGGCGTGGCGGTCAGTCCGCTCAACTCTGACCGTGTTTGGGCGATTATCGAAAACGAAAAAGGCGGTCTGTTTCGCTCCGACGATGCCGGAAAAACATGGAAAAAACTCAACGACGACCGCAGTTTGCGCCAACGTGCTTGGTATTACACCCGCATTTACGCAGATACGCATGATGAGGATGTAGTATATGTAATGAACGTCTCTTACCACAAATCCAAAGACGGCGGCAAGACCTTCGCCTCCAAAAACGCCCCACACGGCGACCACCACGACCTCTGGATTGCGCCCGAAGACCCCAAGCGCATGATTATCGGCGACGACGGCGGCGCACAAGTCACCTACGACGGCGGCGATACGTGGTCAACTTATCACAACCAACCCACCGCCCAATTTTATCGCGTGACAACGGACAATCATTTCCCATACAGAATCTACGCGGCACAACAAGATAATTCGACGGTCAGAATCTCCCACCGCACCTCCGGCAGCACGATTGATGAGGACGATTGGGAGGGCACAGCTGGCTGCGAGTGCGGACATATCGCCATCGACCCGACCAATAATGACCTCGTTTACGGCGGTTGTTACGATGGATATATTCAACGATATAATCACGAAAATGACCAGTCACTTGCGATAAATGTCTGGCCCAACAATCCAATGGGACATGGCGTGGAAGACATGAAATATCGCTTTCAGTGGAACTTCCCTTTGTTCTTTTCGCGGCACGATGCGACGAAATTATATACCGCTTCCAACCACCTCCACGTCTCTAGCGACAAGGGGCAATCTTGGCAGGTCATCAGCCCCGACCTCACGCGAAATGACACGACAAAACAAGGCTCTTCGGGCGGTCCGATTACCAAAGACAATACGAGTGTGGAGTATTACTGCACCATTTTTGCGGCGGACGAATCGCCCATAAAAGAAGGCGTAATTTGGACAGGCAGCGACGACGGACTCGTACATTTGACGACAGACGGCGGCAAAAATTGGCAAAATGTCACCCCACCCGCACTGCCCGAATGGACGATGATTAACAGCCTCGAACCCGACCCTTTTAACGAAGGCGGTTGCTACATCGTGGGTACGCGCTACAAACTCGGCGACTTCAAACCCTACCTCTACAAGACCGAAAATTACGGCAAAACATGGCGTAAAATCGACACGGGCATTGATGCCGGACACTTCACCCGCGCCCTCCGTGCCGACCCCGATAAGCAAGGCATGTTGTACGCAGGAACGGAATCGGGTATGTATATTTCATGGAATGACGGCGCAACTTGGCAGCCTTTTCAATTGAATTTGCCGATAGTACCGATTACGGATTTGAGGGTCAAAGAGGGCAATCTGATTGTCGCTACACAAGGGCGTAGTTTGTGGATTATCGACGACCTCACGCCGCTTTACGATATTGATAATTCATTGAAAAATAAGGATTTACATGTATTCGCACCCAAAGCGAGTTATCGTATGCAAGGCAGACAAGCCAAAGACCCCGTAGGCGCAGGAACGAATCATCCGGGCGGTGTGAATGTGTATTATTTTTTGAAAAATGAATTAGAGAAAGAAGATACTTTGGTAATTAAAATATATGATTCAAATAAGGAATTAATCAGCGAATTTTCCAATCACGCCGAAGAAAAAGCCTATAAAATTGAGCCGGAACAAGGGTCAAATACATTTAATTGGAATATGAGTTACCCACCAGCCGAGAAATTTGACGGGATGATTTTATGGTGGGGCAGTCTGAACGGTCCGAAGGCATTACCGGGGAATTATACCACCACATTCACGCTGAATGGTGCAGCACAATCACAGCCTTTTGACATTAAAATAGATCCGCGTGCATCAGGCATGAAGGATTTGCAAGCGCAATTTAATTTTATCACAGAAATAAGAGATAAAATTTCGGAAGCGCATACCGCGATTAAAAATATTCGTTCCATAAAAGACCAACTCGCCCCATACAAAAAGCAATTCAAAGAAAAAGAAGATTTAACCAACGAAATAAAAGACGTAGAAGAACGCCTCACCAAAATAGAAGAGAGCCTTTATCAAACCAAAAATCAAAGCCGTCAAGACCCACTAAATTTCCCCATTCGCGTGACGAATAAACTCGCGCATTTGACTTCTTTATATCAAAGTAGCAACTTCGTACCACCAAAGCAAGCCTTTGATGTAAAAGCCGAACTGAGCGCGGAAGTGGATGATTTATTGAAACAATATAAAGCGATTTTGGATGCCGATATTCCGCGTTTGAATGGCTTGATTAAAGCGCAATCGCCGGAGCCGATTTCGATTAAAGAACCGTAGCGCAATGCGCCCGTAGCGTAACGCCTCCGGCTTGCGTCGCCTACTATCGACAACTAATGCAATGCAAACCGGAGGCATTACGATACGAGTAGTGCTTTACAAAATCTCCTCAATAAAAGAAACCATTTTCGGCAAGACATCGCCCGGATGTGCATGAGGCGTATGCGAGCCGCCATAGACGAGAAATTCTTCCGCTCTACCGGTTGTTTTATCGACGATGCTTCGCAATTGGCGCTCAGTACCATAGCGGTCTTCCGTGCCTTGAATAGCGAGAATTGGGCAGCGTACATTTTCGAGTTCTCGTTCAATATTCCAATTTCTAAAACCGGGTGAAAGCCATGTTTTTGACCAAAAATCGAACAGTGAACTCGTTTTTTCGCCGTGATAAGAAGCCAGTTTGGAACGTAAATTGGTGAGTTGGTAGGACATACGAGCGTTTTCGATGCCGCGTATCGTTTCTTCTTCTACAAAAACATGTGCAGCTTCCGAAATAACACCCGACACACGCTCCGCATAACGTCCGGCGAAAAGGAGTGCTATGCTACCACCATCACTATGCCCGATAAGGATAACATCTTGAATATCAGCCTTATCCAATAGGGCAGGCAATATAGTCCAAGCCTCCTCGCGCATGTAGTCGGTGCCTTGCTCATGCGGCATAGGAGAGGATTTGCCATAGCCTTGTCGGTCATACAAAAAACCTTCTAAACCTGTTGCCTCGCAAAGTTGGCGAGGAAAATCTTTCCACAATTCTATACTACCAAGTCCTTCATGCAAAAAAACCAATGTCGGTGCATGGGGTTTTGTAGCAGTCTGTGTAATGTGTTTGGTGAAGATTTCTGAACCGAGTACCTCGATTTTTTCAGAAAATTCATTCATAATAATAGATTCGGAATTTATGGTTCAATATTGACGCCACAAATACGAATAAGTAACAGCAAAAAACATTTTTAACTATTAAATTGTGTTAAAATGTTTAAACTCGCGCATGAAAGCAGCCTAAGCATAAAACAGCGTTAAAATCCCGTCAATTCTCCCACACATCTGCCAAATAAAGCCTATTTTTGCCCGTACAGGCGACTTCGGTCGCCTTGTTAGAAAAATGGTTCTTTGACAATTCTTGCATCTGGAAATAAAATTAAAAATTTGTGCCTTGCGTTTTCCTCCCCAGCCCCCTCCAAAGGGGGAGACAAACGCGAGTAGGTTTCTCGCAAAGCGAGGAATCTCCCCCTTTGGAGGGGGCTGAGGGGAGAGAAATCTTAAAAACTAATATTTAGGATTTCCTCAAAATGATAAATGCTTTAATTTCTCTTTTGCAAAAATTGTCAAAAAACTGAATAAATATTACTGATAAATATACGATACATGGTGACTGAAGTCGCCTGTACGAGTACAAAAAATACCATCCATTGCTCAAAATAGGCATCATTTTCGGCGGACCGTCCCGCGAGCGCGAAATCTCGTTTGCCGGAGGGCGCACGGTTTACGACAACCTCAACAAATCGCTCTTCGAGCCTGTCCCTTTATTTGTGGATAGCCACCGAAATTTTATTTTGTTGGATTGGCAATACGTATATAAAGGTACGATTCGGGATTTTTATCCGCCTGTGAGTGCGCTGCCCGACTCGCCGAATCAGTTTCAAATCTATCTCGAAAGCATCGCCGACCTTGCACCCGATGCCTATGATGATATGATGCGCCAAGTCGGACGCCCCGTTTCGCTCGCCGAACTGCCTGATTTAGTGGATGTTGCGTTTTTGGCTTTGCATGGCGTTTTTGGCGAAGACGGTCAGATACAAGGCTTGCTCGAAAGTCTGGGCGTTCCATACACGGGCAGTGGTATACGTGCGTCGAGCATAGGCATGGACAAAGCATTTCAAAAGAAAATTATGAGTGCGGGTGATTTTCCTTGCCCCAATATCATGGAAATTAAAAAGGACGAATGGACGAACGGAGATACAGGTATTTTTTATAAGAATATAATTGAAAAAACGGGTTTCCCGATAGTGATTCGACCTGCAAATCAAGGTTCATCTATCGGCGTAGCGATTATAGACGAGGGTAGGGGAGAAGCCGGTTTTTCGGATGCGGTCAATGCTGCTTTTTTTCGTTTGAATGTCACAAAAAATGAATGGAATAATTATTCGGAAATAGAAAAATTACAATTTCTGCGCCGCTTAGGCGATATACGTGAGGGCATTGGTTTTCCGGTGAATGTCCACCCCCCAACCCCCTCCAAAGGGGGAGATAGGCGTGTGGGGTTTCCCTCCAAAGGGGAAGGTGAACGTGGGAAGTTTGTACCGAAAGGAAAAAATAAAGGTGTAAAAATTACAGCTAATGATGATGAAAATAGTTTTTCGCGTAGCGAAAAATCTCCCCCTTTGGAGGGGGCTGGGGGGGTGGACTACGCGATAGAAACCATCCACCACCCCGAAGATTTACTTTCTTTTTTAAATAATTATTTTACAAAAAACAACGATACACTCACCCTCGAAAGTCACCTGACCGAACAAACGGTAATCGCCGAAGAATTTATTGACGGGCAGGAATTTTCTTGTATCGTCTTGCGTCAAGAAGATGGCAGCGTGACGGCTTTACCACCAACCGAAATTATCAAAGGGAAAGAGGTTTTTGATTACCGTTCAAAGTATCTTGCAGGGCTTTCGCGCAAGGAAACACCTATACGTTTGCCCGATGTTCAAATCAATGAAATACGCTCAGAGTGTGAGCGATTATTCGGATATTTGGAGTTCAATACTTACGCGAGAATTGACGGCTTCATCAAGGCAAATGGTACGATTTACCTGAATGACCCGAATACAACTTCGGGCATGTTGCCCTCCTCATTCTTCTTTCATCAAGCGGCTGAAATCGGCTTGAATCCCTCGCAGTTTCTAACGTATATTATTCGAGCTTCACTTCAAGAGCGTATGAATAACACACTGGAAATAAACGAAATACAAGTTTTAATTCTTAATTTAGATGAAAGTATAAAGACGCTGAAAAGTAGTAAAGTTGAGAAGAAAAAAATCGCGGTCATTTTGGGCGGTTATTCTACGGAAAGACATATTTCGGTAGAAAGCGGACGCAATATTTACGAAAAATTAGCAAGTTCTGACAAGTACGAACCCATACCTATTTTTCTTACTGGAAATGCAGAAAATATTGAATTGTACCAAATCCCTATCAATTTATTATTGAAGGATAATGCAGACGATATTCGCGATAAAATTTATACGTATAAAAAACACTCCGTTGTAGAACAAATTAAAGTAGAGTGTCAAGCATTAACCGAAAAATACGCTTCGCATAATGTTGTTTTTGAACCGAAAAAAATATCTTATCAAGAATTAAAAAACATGGCGGATGCGGCGTTCATCGCGCTACACGGACGACCGGGCGAGGATGGAACTTTGCAAGGCATTTTTGATACTTTGGGCTTGCCGTACAATGGTTCGCCACCCGACTCTGCAGCTACGACGATTAATAAATATGAAACGCTGCAAAAACTAAAAGCCGCCGGTTTTACGGTGACCGACCAGCTTTTGGTCAGTAAAACGGATTTTGAAAAAGACGCTGAAAGTAGTGTCACAGATATTGAGTCGAAATTTAAGTATCCGCTTATCGCCAAACCTTTGGATGATGGATGTAGTTCGGCAGTAAAAATGATTAAAACTCGCGAGGAAATGTCCGCGTATTTGCGTGGTATTTTTCGCAGTAAAAATGAAGAATTTATATCGGAAAAAGATACGACGATTTTAAAATTATTGCCCAAAGAAGAATTTCCGCATAAAGATGTTGCCTTGATAGAAGCCTTGATTACGAAGGGCGATGCCAAGCATTTTCTGGAAGTTACGGGCGGTTTGCTCACCAAATATGTGGATGGCAAGCCCGAATATGAGATATTTGAGCCATCGGAGGCACTATCGGAAGGAGAGATTTTGTCTTTGGAAGAAAAATTTCTGGCAGGCGAAGGGCAGAACATCACCCCCGCCCGTTTTGCTGATAATCAACAAGATTATGCGTATATTGCAGCCCAAGTGAAAGCCGACCTCAAGCGTGCCGCCCAACTGCTCAATGTGCAAGGCTACGCACGCATCGACGCATTTGTGCGCATATATGAGGACAGGCGCGCCGAGACGATTGTGATTGAAATCAATTCGCTACCGGGTATGACCCCCGCGACTTGCATCTTTCACCAAACAGCTATAAATGGTTATAAACCTTATGATTTTATAGATGAAATCTTGGAATATGGAATGGGGAATGATGAATGAGATGTTTTTTAAATGTAAAATGTAAAATAATAAATGTAAAATGTAAAAGTGTAGGACGTGAAGTAAACAAAATTACCTCATATTTAACTGATTTTAAATTTATTATAAAAAAAAGAATACTTGTGTATGTACTTTCGACACTTTTAGATTTTACATTTCTAAAAAGGTCACACTGAAATATAGCCATTTTTTAATTAATTAAAATTATTTTGTAATTTATTTATTATTAAAAATGAATTATTTATAAATATTTTTTATTATAAAATAATTTAAAAATATCCTTATTTCAGCAAAACCTAAAAAAGTGTCAAATTTTTTCTGCTAAATTTAAATATACTTATTTTCAACAAAAAAATGTACTTATGATAGCGGTAAATACACCTTATAATGAGGCGGTGCGTTATATAGAAAATGCTCGCGACACGCTCAAACGTGCGGGTAAAATGGATGGTGAATACAAGGATGTAAAATACGTTCAGACTGCTTCAGGAACAGCTTACTTGGGCGTTTTGATAGCGTTGGATGAATATTTGAAGCGAAAAGAAGGGAATAGATATTCACAGCCCCAAAGTATTGAGGATTATCAGAGAAGAATCGCCAAGCAGAATAAAAAAGTGAATAAATGGCTAAAAATTGTCTATGCCGATTTACATTTAGTGGGATATTATCATGGTACTACCTCCTATGAGGTGATAAGAAGAGGACTTGAAAATGCGGAGAAAATCATTAATTTAATTAAAACAAATTGATATGACAACCGTTGATACACCTTATAATATTGCGATGCAATATCTTGATAATGCACGTGATACATTATCAAAAACTAAGATTACTGATGATGAATATGAAGATGTGAAGTACATGAAAACTGCCGCTAATATGGCTTTTTTAGGAGTACGAGCTGCATTGGATGAGTACTTGAAGAAACACGAAAAAGGCAGATTTGTCAGACCGAAAAATAATGATGAGTATGATGTAAGAGTACGTTTGCAGGGAAAAAAATTGAGTACACTTTTTCATCTTGTTTATGTCGATATATATCTTGCTTGCGAATACCATGAGTATAATTCGGTTGCTATTATGAAAAGAGGACTTGAAAATGCTGAAAAAATAATTAATACAATAAAATAACATGGTTCGTCCGCTCCGTCCACCGAGGCGTCCGTCCACCGTCCACCAATAGAGAAATGGGATTTTTAAAAGAAACATATTACTACTTTACGAGCCGCGTTTTTTGGGTAAATGCTCTGTTGGCTTTTGGCTTATTGGCTTTGATACTATTTTTTGTATTTAGGTTTATGAGCAGCTATACCAAGCATGGTGAATCTATCACTTTGCCCGATTTGCGTGGGATATTGCTGGAAGATGCACAGGAGCAAATGAACGAAACCAAGCTTGAATTATTTATCTTGGATTCGCTCTATTTCCCTGAAAAAGAACCCTTTGCGATACTCGAACAAGACCCGCGACCCAACTCAAAGGTAAAAGAAAATCGTAAGGTGTATGTGACCGTAAATGCAAGCATACCGCCGCCGATAGCAGTACCGGATATTTGGGGAAAGGATAAAGATTTTGCCAAACGCCTTTTGCGTGCGCGAGGTTTGACCGCCAATAAAAACATCGAATATATGCCCGACCCTGCCGTAAATACGGTCTTGCAAGTAAAATATAAAGGCGAACAACTCCAACGCCCTCAAAAAAATCAATTGACGAAGGTTCCCAAAGGCTCGGAGCTCACGCTCGTTGTGGCAAAAGGCAGCAGTTCGTCGATGACTGTTCCCAAATTTACTTGCCGCACGGTCGATGAAGCTCGCTACCAGCTCCAAACCTATAACCTACAACTCGGCACAATCATTCCCGATGAAACGGTGACGGACGAGGCTGCAGCGTATATTTATCGCCAAGTACCCGATTATAGTCGCGGCGACATAATAAGGATGGGAGAGGCGGTAGATGTGTGGGTCACAAAATCCAAGCCCGGTGAATGTGTAAATGAATGGTAGAAGGTGAATTGTTTCGCTTTGCTGATTGTTTTATTGTTTTATTGTTGACGTTTTTTCGCTACGCGAAAATACAGCAATATAGCAATATAGCAATCAGCGAAGCGAAACAATCAAGCAATTTAACAATCAATCAATACAACAATCCCCCCGCCTATTTCGTATTAAACACGTTCAAAATTAAGTTTGATTGCGTTTATAAAAGTAACAATCAAACCATTAGACAATCAAAGAATTAAATTACATGCGAATTGTACTGACAATCAGTCTATTATTGACCTCAATGGCTTTGGTATTGGCTCAACCTGTAGCTTTGCCTTTGACCACAAATTTCGTCTTACAGGAATACGCAAAAGCGCATCCTGAAGAAGCAGAAGCAAAACTTAAATCTGCCCCGGCAGCGTTGACTCTGCCTTTTATGGACGATTTTTCTTATGATGGACCTTACCCGATGGCTTCGCTTTGGATGGATAATGACGTTTTTGTCAATGGCACATTGGCTATGAATCCGCCGTCAATTGGTGTGGCGACTTTGGATGGTTTGGATGCCGCAGGACTGCCTTATGCCGATAGTGAAGGTTGGTCAGACACACTGACCTCGCAAGTCATTGATTTGACCGGACTTACAGTGAGTGACAATATCGTTTTGAGTTTTTTCGCGCAACCGCAGGGGCTTGGCGATGCACCGGAATCAATAGATAGATTGATATTAGAATTTAAGGATAATATAGGAGATTGGCAACAAGTACAAACCATTTCGGGCGATTTTGTCGGCGATTTTCAGTATAGTACCCATCTTATCGGTTCACTTTATATAGGGCCTGAATTTCAGTTTCGCTTCCGTAACTTTAGTGCGCGTACCGGATTTGTGGATTTGTGGCATATTGATTATGTGAAATTGGATGAAGGTAGATTGGAAAATGACCAGACCTTTGATGATGTGTGCTTTACGACCAAACCACAGTCGGTTTTAGAGGAATTTACAGCGATGCCCTGGCGACATTTTCTGGAAGATATTCTGGGAGAAACCAATTTTAATATCGCCTACGACCTCAAAAATCATAGTGCAAATAATATCAATGTAACTGGACTTGTTTTTAGGGTAGATGAAACGACGAATGACGAAAACATTTTGCAATGGATGCAAAATAATACAAATATAGGTGCAGGCGAAACCGTCAATGTTTTAGATAACACCACTTTGACCACAGATGACTTTATTTTCGGAAATGTACCTGCAGCAATTACACAAGCGAGGATTACAAGTCAATACCATATAAATGCCGCAGGGCAAGAAAACATCACAAATCAACGCAATTTTAATTTAACAAATGACACGATAGCTACCGAAACAATTTTTGCGAATTATTTTTCTTATGATGATGGTACGGCTGAATATAATGTTGGTTTGGATGGTGAAGGTTCGCAGGCAGCAGTGCGTTTTCGTCCGAATATAGATGATGAACTTCGCGCTATTGAGATTCATATTCCGTATGCGGCAGATGATGTGAGTGTAGGACAAACATTTGCCCTGAAAGTGTGGGAAAGCGACCCCAATTTTGGCGAACCTTCGTCAACTGACGTGATTTACAGTAAAGAATTTACACCACAATATGGCAGCGGTATTGGAGGTTTTCATTCTTACGAAATAGACCCACCAATACAACTCTCTGGCGCACAAGATTACTTTATCGGTTGGGAACAAATCACGATTGCAGATTACGGCATTCCGATAGGTATGGACAAAAATAATCCACAGGCTTCGGAGAATAATTATTATAATCTCGGCTTAGGCTGGCAGCCTTTTCCAGACAATTTGAAAGGCGCACTGATGATACGTGCGGTCGTTTCCGGCGACCCGTTTTACACTGCCAATCAAGTCGTACTTAATGCCGCCGAAATCGCCGAAATATTCCCGAATCCGACGAGTGATAATTTGTTTATTCATTTAAAATCAAATAATTACGAAGACTATATTGTTCAAATATACAACAGCAATGGACAAGTATTATATCAAAGCGAACTCACCAATTCGATTGCGGTAAACACGCTACCAAGCGGCGTTTATTTCGTTCAAATTAAAGAAAAAAACACAGCAAACGTTTATTACGAAAAATTTATTAAAAAATAGTCTATCGTCCATGGTCGATAGGCAGCCACGAGGTTTCTTTTTTCGCATAGCGAAAAAATATATGGATTATCAACTATGGACTATGGACTATCGACCATGGACTAATTATGGATATTACAGTAGAAGAACTCAAACGAAAACTTGATGCAGGCGAAGAATTTATCTTCATAGATGTACGCGAAGTGCATGAGTATCAAGAGTCTAACCTCAATGCAAAATTAATTCCTTTAGGAGTGTTACCCTTCCGTCTTCATGAATTTGAGGCAAATAAAAACGACGAAATAGTCGTACATTGTCGCTCCGGTGCGCGTAGCGGACAGGCGAAAGAGATGATGAAAAAGGAAGGTTTTACTAATGTCCGCAACTTATTGGGCGGCATATTAGACTGGCAAGCAAAGATTAAATAAGAGTAAGGGAAGACGAAAAAACAATCTACCCGTCTGAATTGTTATTTTTTTTATATGTTTCACTAAGCCAAACATATAAAAAAAATAACTTCTTCATTTGGGGTAGATTATTTTCTTCCTCTTCCCTAAGTTCAAGTGTCAAGCGCAAGTTCAAGTTTCGGAATTTGCTCCGCAAATTCAAACGTAAATATCGTAAAATTTGGCTTCGCCAAATCGCGTGACTTGAACTTGCGTTTGACACTTGAACTTGAAAAAAAAGCCCCGCTTTTTCAAGCGGGGCTTTGAACTATATCAAACTCACTATAAAATTGTTTTGCATTTACTTTTAAACGCAGTCTAATGTTTGATAAAAATATTTTGATAACAGCCTTTGGTTGACTGTAAATTTCTTAGTAAGGGAAGACGAAAAAAATAATCTACCCGTCTGAATTGTTCTTTTTCTTATATGTTTCACTTAGTGAAAGAAAATAAATAACTTGCCCCATAATGCTTGTTCTTTTCCCTTCTAAAGAACACAAAAAATAGTTCCGTAGCTATGGCTATGCAACGATTTTTTGAATTCTTTAGAAGAAAAAATTACGGCGCATTATGGAACAATTTATTTAATTTCTTTCACTAAATCTTCCTTACGTAGCTC
>Ga0209185_1000679_pt1 | contig 36778 bp, 24 predicted proteins | sample SidtaG_2_FD_187425 | JGI IMG/M metagenome (GOLD analysis project Ga0209185, IMG submission 187425) | Marine algal microbial communities from Sidmouth, United Kingdom - Sidmouth_Asex2 metaG (SPAdes) (version 2) | ecosystem: Host-associated > Algae > Red algae > Unclassified | place: Sidmouth... | reverse complement strand
GATAATAACAGATAGAGCAAGAGGTAAATGCGCTAAACTTAAAAATGATATTATAGGTATTTGTGCTGGATTACATAACTATAAATTGTCACTAAAAACTTGACTATCAAAGAGAAACAAGTCTATTGTTCATTCTTTAATGTATGTTTTATTTTGTCTACCCACTTACTTAGAAATAGGTACGAAATAAACTCATCACAGATATGACCTTTCTTTGAGAAATGTCATATCTAATCTAAGAACTTATTTCGTACACATTCCTTTGAATATTTTCTTCATATTGCGCATGTTAATTTTAAGGAGAGAACGGTGGATTGCTTCGTCGTAAAGTATGGGCCTGCTGTTCATTCTTATGGTGGCGGGCTAAGTTAGGGCAACCACAAGGGATTTTGCCCCCACAATACCACGGGTAGAAACATGGGGTCTGTCTCTACCGCCACCATACCACTACCATCAGGTCTATTTTGGATGGTCTGAACGAAATATGATTTAGGAATGATGAAACAATAAGCAATCCTTTTGGGTGTCGATATTTTAGTATTTATTCATTACTTAATTAAAAATTAAGCAAAAAAATATCTATTTTTGTATAGTTATTGATTCCAAAGATAACATTGTAGCTATCCACATATATTCTAAATTTCAATTCATTGATAGAGGTTGTGTCCTTACCAACTAGACCTGATGGTAATGGTATGGCTTCCTTTGGTACTGTAGTTCTTAGTGCTGTGGTGCTGTGGCTCGGTTCTTATTTGATTTTGTGGTTCTTAGGAAGCCATAAGAATGGACAGCAGGCCTTTCCAAAACGACGAAGCATTGTCCATTCTCTCCAAAAAATTATTATTTTATTTGTAAGTAAAATTCATCCCAAGCCTAAAGGCGTTGGGTCTTCTTTTACCATAAACATAAGCTGCAAACAAATTCGTGTTCTTGTTTCTGAATTTATAGTTTTCTAAAAATTTCTTATTAAGAAAAGAGGGCAAGTGGTTCTTGTCTTCTTTCTTTTCAAAAAAAAAAAGAACTATTCTTTGTAAGCAATGTGAGATACGGAGCTATTTTTAGGGGAAATTGGCTCCATTAGTAGATTACAATTTGCTTATAAGAGGATAACTAGTTATTTTATGTATGTAGATAGCAAGAGGAACATTCGTGTTCCTCTTTTTTTTGCCCTTTTTTGTCTTTTTAGCCCTTTTCTTTCCTTCTTTCTTGCCTACCCAAAGCCATTCTCTTCAAAAACAAGAAAAAACAGCCAATTTAGTCATGATACATTTTTGTTAAAAATGGCTTTCAAAACTATATATACAAACAAGTTATACATAATCATTAAATTTATATAATCAATAAACTCACTAAAAATACCAAAAATTGTATTTTCAAAATAAGAGATTAAGGTATAGTTTTATTTCACAATTTAAGAGTATAGTGTTTGGCCAAACGAATTACTCAATATTTACTAACTTTTTTAAATTTAATTAACTATGAAAGTGATTAAAAGTATAAAACTTCAAGATTTAGATAATTCTTTATTTGATGAGTTCAAAAAAGAAGAATTAGACAACTTAGTAGCTGTAGTTGGTGGACGTGGAGTCTCAACTAATAATGGTAAAGACGAAACCACTAAATGTGACTGTCCAGACCCAGGCGGTGTTGAAATCAAAGTTTTAGCATAAATCCATCTTAATTTAGGCTATTTGAAGAAGCCAAGCGAAGAGACTAATTTAAAGAGACAAATGGCAATTGGTGAATGGTATTTATCAATTCTTTGTCTATGCTCTGTAATCAGTCACAACAAGCTATTAGTTTTTTCAAATAGCCTTTTTTCACAACTTCATTTTCAAAAACGGTTATGATTGTTATTATGTCAGAAGAAAGTGATTTGATGACGAATCATGTTATCAATTGGCTTTCTCATTTTCAAGTTCCATTTGTTAGAATTAACAAAAGTACTTCTATCAACTTAGAAAAATTTGAGATTGATGCTTCAAAAGTTCATTTCTCGCTTATTATCCACAATCCAGACACCCCTCCTATTCAGATTGATTCAACCGAGATTAAAGCCTTTTGGCATAGACGTGGTGAACTTCATATTACTTATCCATTTATTGAAGCCGTCAAAAATGTAGAGGATAAAAAAATTGCTCAACGCTTAAATTTTTATTTGGGCTTAGAAGGTAGAAGAATAAAGGAAGTTATCTTGTCTCAATTGGTTCGCTACCCTTCCATTGGTAATTACCATAATAGTGAAGTCAATAAAATAGATAATCTTATTGTTGCACAAGAAGTAGGATTTGATATTCCGCAAACCCTTATTACCAATCAAAAAGAATGGTTGCAGGAATTTATAGAAAAAACGCCCGCCATTACCAAAGCCATGTTTATAGGCGCCCTTCCTCTTGAGGGTATTTCTTTTGGAGCAGGCACACACAGTATCTATAAAGAGAATATTGAAGCCTTAGCGAAAAATAGTTTTCCTTCTTTTGTTCAAGAACAATTGGATAAAGCTTATGAACTAAGAATTTTCTATTTGCATGGTAACTGTTATGCTTCTGCCATTTTTTCTCAGAATGATGCTCAAACGAGTGTTGATTTTAGAAATTATAACAAGCAAAAACCGAATAGAACGCCTCCTTATAAGCTCCCAAAAACAGTAGAAGATAAAATTCAGGCTTTTATGAAAAAGACGAATCAAAACTCAGGTTCTATTGATTTGGTTGTCACTAAAGATAAACGCTATGTTTTTTTAGAGGTAAATCCAATTGGTCAATTTGCCCAAGTATCTTATCCTTGCAATTATTATTTAGACAAAAAAGTCGCAGAATATTTAGCCCATGCTTAAAGATCAATTTCAACAATTTTTGGAAGCTCCTTTTGTACAAGACAAGCTTCCTATCCATGCCAACTTTTGGAAGGTAACTTCCTTACGCCCTGGCATAAAAGTAAAATCTACGGTTCATACAACCCATCATTATCCGATATCTACATTTTATAAACCTATATCACAATGCATAAACTTAGCAACTACCCCCCCAAAGAACAAGCAATAAAACGATTTCTATTCTTTGCCGAATGCTTTTTAGTCAAAGGTGTTTTAAGAAGTGCCATTTATGATGTTTCCAGAGATACTTATCGGCTTATTCCCAATCATTTGTTAGAGATGATAGAACAATTTGAGGGAAAGACTTTAGCAGAAGTAAAAGCATTTTATGGGGCTGAAAATGAAGCTATAGTTGATAAGTACTTTGCGTTCTTAGAACAAGGCGAGTATATCCTATGGTGTGATGAAGCAGAATTAGCCCTTTTTCCTAAAATAGATTTAGTGTGGGACTATCCTGCTCAAATATCTAATGCCATTATTGATATAGATAACAATACAGACCATCCTTTTTCTAAAATTTTTACCGAATTGGAGCAATTGGGTTGCAAACATCTACAAATTCGCTCATTCTCGACGCAAACCGTTGCTTATTGGGATAATCTCTTGCAGCATCTCAAAAATAGTAGATTTCAATCAGTAGATATTTTAACAAAATACGATGCTGTAATTTCTCTTGAAATGATTAAGATGTTATATGAAAAGTACTTACGTATTCATTCTTTTATTGTACATTCTGCCCCTGAATACGTTTATCCAGCAACAGAGGACAATATTACTCATAAGCTAGCTTTTGTCAAAGATGTAATTCAAGATGCACAAAATTGCAAAAAAATACAAAAAGGCTATTTTCAAGTAAATATGCAATTGTTTATGGAAGCCCACTATCATCACACCTATTTTAATAGAAAGTTGTGTATTGATACGAATGGTGCTATTAAAAACTGTAATACGCTATCTGAATCTTTTGGTAATGTCAAAGATACACTGCTTAAAGATGCGATTGAACAAGATGGTTTTCAGGCTCTTTGGCATGTTAAAAAAGAGGAAACGAAGGTCTGTCAAGATTGTGAGTTTCGGTATATGTGTGTGGACGCTCGTAAGCCTTTGAAGGGAGATGATGGGCTGTTTTATCACGAGACGCCTTGTCCTTACGATCCTTGTACAGCGAAATGGATGGAGGTGACGGAAATGACGGAGTTGGAGCGTTAATAGGGGCGAAAGGGCGATTTTTTAATACATTCATTATCAAATTTTTACAATAATTTCAAGATTCTGTCAAATGTATCCATCTACTTACCTTTGACAATAGTAGCGACCTTTTAACATAGACCTGATAGCAACGGTAGGGCGAAAAAGTAAGGCATTTGTGAATTGGCTTAGTTTTCGCCCTTTAGTGTATAGCAGGCCTTTCCGTCACGACGAAGCAATCCACCATTCTCTCCTAAAAATAGTATAACAACTTAACAAGTTCTTTCGTAAACAAAAGAATTCTTTTGGCAATGTATTATTGTGTTAAAAATTGCTTTAACTCCTTAATAATCAGCTATATTAGTAGTAATATTTTTACCAACTTAAAGGTTAAAAACGTACAAACGTATTTAAACCATTATATTTTGGCTTAAATATTGCCTATTTTTCACCCTAGATTCATTAACTAATTCTATATCCTAAAAGACCTCTTTTGTGGTTAATATGAAAAAACGATTTCCTTTCTATAAACAAATGGACCAAAGTGATTGTGGTCCTACCTGCTTACGCATGATTGCGAAGTATCATGGCAAGTCGTACCCTTTAGATTATCTTAGAGAAAAATGTTATATTAATAAGACAGGGGTTTCTTTGGCGGGCATTAGCGATGGTGCACAGGCGATTGGTTTGCGTACTTTGGCAGTGCAAGTTCCTTTTGAAAAAATGCGGGAAGCTCCTTTGCCTTGTATCGCTTATTGGCGACAACGGCACTTTGTGGTGGTTCATAAGATTGAAAAAAATACAGTTTGGGTCGCTGATCCTGGTTATGGATTGGTTAAATATAAGAAAGAGGACTTTTTGAAGGGCTGGACCAGCCAAAACACGATACATGGCGATGGGGAAGATACAGCAGGTATTTTGCTATTGATGGAAACAACGCCTGAGTTTTTTGATAGAGAACTTATTCAAGATGAAGGGGTGACGATTTCTTACCTTTTGGAGTACCTCCGCCCTTATAAGAGCTTTATTTTACAGCTTATTTTGGGGATGGTTATTGGGAGTATCTTGCAGTTAATCTTTCCTTTTTTGACACAATCTATTGTGGATAGAGGAATTGAGTATGAGGATATTAACTTTATTTATCTCATTTTGGCAGGACAGTTGATGTTGTTTTTTAGTCAGCTTTCTGTCGAGTTTATTCGATCTTGGATTTTGCTACATATGAGTAGCCGTATCAATATTTCGTTGGTTTCGGACTTTTTGGCAAAACTGATGCGACTGCCTCTCGCCTATTTTGACAGTCGGGTTGTTGGAGATATTTTACAGCGAATTAATGACCACAAACGGATTGAGTCGTTCATTACAGGTTCTACCTTGAGCGTACTTTTTTCGATGGTTAACTTCATCGTATTTTCGTTTTTATTAGCATATTTCGACTTAGCAATCTTCGCTGTTTTTATGGTGAGTTCTGTTTTGTACTTTTTGTGGATTCTTATTTTCCTAAAAAAGCGTAAGGAACTTGATTTTAGGCGTTTTGACCAAGCTTCCAACAATCAAAGTAATTTGGTGCAATTGATAACAGGGATGCAAGACATCAAGCTCAACAATTGTGAGAATGAAAAGCGATGGGAATGGGAGCGAATTCAGGCAAAATTGTTCCATATTGGGGTGGATGGTCTAAAATTGAGTCAATATCAAACAATTGGGGCGAGCTTTATTAAGAACTTAAAAGATATTTTCATTACTTTTTTATCGGCAAAAGCCGTTATTGATGGTGATATTACGTTGGGGGCAATGTTGGCGATTCAATATATTGTGGGACAAGCCAATGCTCCGTTGGGCAGTATGATTGGCTTTATACAAAATGCACAGGATGCGAAGATTAGTTTGGATCGTTTGAATGAGGTTCGCAAAAAAGAAGATGAGGAACCATATAATAGTAACCGCATGAAAACGTTACCACAAGACAAGTCTCTTTATTTAGATAAAATCGACTTTACGTATGGTGGTCCAAGTAGCCCTCTTGTTTTAAAGAATATTTCGTTGAAAATTCCGGAAGGTCAAGTTACGGCTTTGGTTGGGGCAAGTGGTAGTGGAAAAACGACCATCATCAAACTTTTGCTAAAATTTTATGCGCCAACAAAGGGCAATATCTTGCTTGGTAAACAAAGATTGGATAATTTTCACAGTGGATGGTGGCGTAGTTATTGTGGTACGGTGATGCAAGATGGGTTTATTTATTCAGATACCATTCAAAAAAATATCGCCTTAGATGACGGTGCTTTAAATTTAGACAAACTTTGGCATGCCATTAATGTTGCCAATATTCAAGAATTTATTGAGGGCTTACCGATGGGCTTGGAAACGCAAATCGGGGCGGAAGGTGTTGGTGTCAGCCAAGGTCAACGGCAGCGTATTTTGATTGCAAGAGCTGTTTATAAAAATCCCCTGTACCTCTTTTTTGATGAAGCAACCAGTGCGTTGGATGCCAATAATGAAAAAATCATTATGGAGAATTTAGATCGTTTTTCTGAAGGTAGAACGGTTGTGGTGGTTGCCCATCGTTTGAGCACCGTAAAAAATGCGGACAATATCGTTGTGTTGCACAATGGCGAAATTGTGGAACAAGGAACACATATCGAATTGGCTGCTAAAAGAGGATATTATTTTAATTTAGTCAAAAATCAATTGGAGCTTGGGTCTTAGTTTTTTTTTAGGGACGAAAGGGACATTTTTTTTTGAGAGACAAAGGGACGCTTTTTTTTTGGGGAACAAAAGAAATCTTAGTTAATTTTGTCCCATTATTTAATTTAGGCTTCTATAATTTTTTAAATTTATGAGAACTGTAGATAAAGAAATTTTTTACCATGTATCCAGAGGTGGACAATGGCAAGTAGGACAACAATACTTTGTGGGAGATAGCGAAAATTATTATACACAAAAGATGATGAATGCTTCTTTTATGCTTCCTGTTTCGGAAGATAAACCACCTTTGCCTATTAATTTTGCAGGTCGAGCGATGGTTGAATATTTGCAGACGGGACAGCAGCCAGCTCCCTTACAAGGCATTTATCACTTTCAATACAATCGCACAATTCAGGAGTTGTATGATATGGGACAGACTTATTTACATATAGTAAGAGAGATGGTTTTTGAAGAAGTACGAAAGGAAAAATTTTCGGACTTGCCTTCTCGCAGAAACGGGATGTGGGTCATTCCTGACAACAAAGCGGCTTTGGCTTTTTGGTTGCCTAAATTAAAAGGCGACAATGGGCGAATCTTAAAGGTTGCCTTATCTGGGAAATTGCATCAGGGTGCACAGCCCACCTTAGCCTTGGTGAGTTATCCTGCCAACGAAATGAAAAAAGCAGCCCACGATTATTGGACTGGTGCAGCTTCTGAAACGGATTCTGATGAGTGTTTGTTTATAGGAAACTTTAAAGTCATAGAAGAAATGGGACCAAAGTAATTAAATTCTAAACTAAATTAGGAGAGAATGGTTTATCTTTCATCGTTACGGAAAGGCCCGCTGTTCGTTCTTATGGTGGCTTGCCCACGCTGCGGGCAGACACATGGGTCTGCCCCTACCCGCACCGCCACCATACCACTACCATCGGGTCTATTTTGGATGGACTCTATCTCTGCAATACTGAATTATTAAAAAATTATTTTTGTTTGACTAACGAAGACTATAACGATTTATTTAGCGACTTTTTTGGTAAAGAAAAGCGTGAAGAGGGAGAAAAAAATATACCTCCTCAAAACGGAAAAATGCCCGTTAATGGGCAAAATGCGCACCCACATCAAGAGAATGGGCATCTACAACACATAACAAAGCAGAATCCGCCAGTTAATAATACACCCAACGTTACCAATCGTTCTAATAATCCTCAAAATGCAAATGTTGTTCGAGAAACAACGCCATTTCCACCACCACCGCCTGTACAGCAACCGCAACCTCAGCAACGACCTGTACAGCAAGAACAGGTTTATAGACAACCTGTTAATACATCACGACCTAACACACCGACACCACAACCAACGCAAAGAGTAACAGCACCGCCACTACAGCAACAACAAACACCACAACCAAATCCAACGATTGTTCGTAGCGAAGAAGTTCATGAAATATTAACTCGTATTCCGTCTTGGATTGTTCGTTGGGGAATTTCTTTGGTTTTCATTATTTTGATGGGGATTTTGTCAATGAGTTATTTTATTAAGTATCCCGATGTCGTCGAAGGACGCATTAATTTAACGGCTGGAAATCCGCCTGCGCCTGTGGTGACAAAAGCCAGTGGAGCGATACAAATTTTGACAAAAGATGGTTCTTTTATTAATGAGCGACAAGTCTTTGCCTATGTCAAAAATGCCACGAATTTTGATGATGTCATTACGCTAAACCGTCGCTTAAAGGAACTCAAACAAGAACTAAAAACGGGTGAAAGTATTAAGGTGAGCAATTGGCCTGATTTAGAGTTAGGACAAATTCAATCGGCTTATAATAATTTGGTTTTTAGGATTAAAGAGAATGCCAATACTATTACTACCTTGTCGGACAATGTGTCCAGAAAGTCGAATATAGACCAACAAATTCGAGAGATTAATAATCTTAAAAATAAACAATTACAAAGTATTGAGCGACTCAAAAGAGACTATGAAACGGTTTTAAAGACCTTTAAAACTCGCCATAAACCCTTATTTCGTTCTGGTGTTATTTCGGCTAATGAGTTAGAGATTAAGGAACGAGAGGTGATGCAAAAACTAAATACTTATCAAAATGCAAAGTCGTCTTTGAATGAATTTCAAAATCGAATACTCTCTTTGCAAAGTCAAAAAAACGAATTAGATTTTTCTAAGCGACAAGAGACGGTTAGTACGCAAAATGCGGTGGCTGATGCGTATGGCACATTGCTGAATACCATAAAATTGTGGGAGGAACAGTATTTGTTACGTGCGCCCATCGAAGGTAAAATCAATTATTTGCAGTTCGTTAAAAACAATTCTTTTGTACATCAAGACCAAGAGTTGGCGAATATTATTCCGAAAGGGAATGATGATGAAGGGCAGATTTTAGGAGAGCTTTTTGTTCCTGCAAGGGGAACAGGTAAAATCGCTGTGGGGCAGCAGGTTAATATTGAATTGGACGATTTTATTAAAAAAGAGTATGGTATGGTGAAAGGGGTCGTTGAGTCGATTTCTGATGTTGGTACAGAAATTGCGGAGGGACAGTTCGCTTATAAAATTCATGTGGAATTGCCGCAGGGTTTGCGGACGAAGGGGGAAAAGCCGATTTCATTTAGGCACAATATGGCGGGTAAAGCGGAGGTCATTACGGAGGATGTGCGGTTGATTGCTCGTATCTTTAATGAGATTAAGGGGATTTTTGATGATTTTTAGGTTTTGTTTTTGTGGGGACTGATTATTTAATGTTTTGTATAGAAAAAAGAAAAAAGAGCATATATATTCGTACCTTTAAAATCTACTAAAACGAATAAAAATTGAGTAAAAAAAAAGTAAATAATGGCATAAAAAGAGTCATTTCAGAACTCATGGATAGAGTTATGGAAAAAGTTTTGATTACAGACCCTTTCATAAAAGAAAAACATCATTCAAGTAAGCCATTATACGCAGCATTAGTGCCTGATGAAATTTTTAAAGGCTCACACTTTGAAAGAAGGTTTGTAACTCCGTTCGGTGGAGTTTGGGAGAAATTAGCCAATGTTGTTGCCCAAGAGTATCATGAACATTGTGAAATGGGTAAGACAATAACAGGAGAAGTAGGAGCTGAACGTCTTAGAAGAATTCAAGAAGTACTTAATAAACTTGAACATAAAAAGAAAGGTAAGGATAGAATAACTCCAAATTGGGATGTTGAGTTAGAATATATCTTAAAAGGCAAAGGTAAAACAATACCCACAAGTGTAGTTTGTGATATTTATATCGACAGCAAGAAAACAAAGAAAAAATATGCCTTTGAAATAAAGGCACCTCTTCCAAATAGTGATCAAACTAAAGTTAGCAAAGAAAAAATGTTTAAGCTTTTAGCTATGAATCCAAAGAAAATTGATTCAGCTTTTTTTGCTCTAGCTTATAATCCTTATGGGAAGAAAGAAGATTATAATTGGGGATTCCCAATGAGATGGTTTGACATGCATAATGATAAATCTGTACTAATAGGAAATGAATTTTGGGAATTAATTGGAGGAACAAATACATATGCAAATTTTATATGTGAAATAAATTCATTAGGCAAAGTATACAGAGAAAGAATCTATCGAGAATTTTTGGGAATAGAACCTTTGGAAGGTTTTGATGAAACTATATTGCAATAAAACACTATGAAAAACAAATTTACATTTATTGACTTATTTGCAGGTATTGGTGGCTTCAAAATGGCTTTAACCCAAAATGGAGGTTCTTGTATAGGTTTTAGTGAAGTTAGTAAAGATGCTATAAATGCATATTGTAAAAATCACAATATAGAACCTGAATCGAATTTTGGAGACATCAAAAAAATAAAATCATTACCTACTCATGATGTTCTAACAGCAGGTGTTCCGTGCCAAAGCTGGTCTATTGCAGGAAAAAATTTAGGTTTTGATGATGATAGAGGTCAGCTTTGGAATGATACTATTTATCTTTTAAATCAATCGAAGCCAAAAGTTTTTATTTTTGAAAATGTAAAGGGGTTAGTTGATCCAAGAAATAAAAAGGCATTATCTTATATTTTGAAAAGAATTGAAAAAGCAGGGTATTATGCAAATTTTTTTGTAATTAATTCACAAGATTATGGCGTTGCGCAAAATCGAATAAGAATCTACATAATAGGATTCAATGACAAAAAGTATTTTGATAAGTTTGTATTACCTAAACCTTTAGAGAATAAAGTTACTCTAGCTAATGTTTTAGAATTTGATATAAGTCCAAAAATTGATTTCCCCCCTTTAACTAAAGATTTATTCGGAAATGTAATCCAATCAAAACAAATGAGTCTTTCAAGTAAAAATGGATTCAATGATTACTTTCTTTTTAATGATTTGAGAAATGGGCATACAACAATTCACTCTTGGGATATTGAAGACACTACAAAAAGACAAAAAGAAATATGTTTATTACTTTTGAAAAATAGAAGAAAAAGTCAATTTGGACCTCTTGACGGTAATCCCCTTTCTCTTAAACAATTTCGTTCATTAGACCCCTCCATATCAAAAAAAGAATTATGTAAATTAATCGACTTAAAAATTATTAAAAAGATTGAATATAAATTTGAGATTTTAAATTTCCAAGATTCAGACTTAACTAAAGAAGAGTTAAAATTACTCAATCTTGCATCTAATAATTATTTGACAATTGATTCCCTAAAAACTGACCGATCTTTAAAAATTAAACGAATATCAATTTCAGATACAATAAATTCCTTAGTTAGCAAACAGGCAATAAAATGTGTAGAAGAAAGATTTGACTTTAAAAACACTAAGATAAGTAGTGGTCTAAATAGAGTTAGTAGAATTTTCATGCCAACTTCAGATGTATTTCCGACCTTAGTTGCAAGTGATACTAATGACTATATTTCTCTAAAAAGCATTATACCTACAACTCATGAAGAATATAAAAAGAAATTCCTAAAGGAAATTTATTTTACCAATAAATTTAGAAAAATAACCAAAGAAGAGGCCTGTTCAATTCAAGGGTTTCCAAAAAATTTCATCTTACCTAGTTCAAGAGCAAGATGGATGAAATTAATAGGAAATAGCGTTTCTGTTCCAGTAATTGATATGTTAATTAAGTCAATAATTTCAACAGGAGTCTTTAATCAACTAATTAACAGAAAAGAAACAAACACAACAAAGCACAACAAAATTTATACATAATCAGTAGCTCTTATGCATTTAATTATCAACCTATTTCTGAATCTAAAAGCGGAATTGTGTTTTCTTTGGTGCAAAGGTTGAGACTATGAACAATAGCCCTGATAGTAGTGTTATACCAAAAAGTATGGCAAGTGTAAGTAGAGCTTTTGGTATAGTAACGGATAGCAGGACCAGAACGTAACGACGAAGTACCTTACCTTTCGCTCCTTATCTTTTTTATTTTAAGAAAAACTTTTTGAGTTTTAAAGTGATGTACCTGAAAATGCCTATATTTGAAGTTGAATTTTAGACATGTTTAAATCTATTTTGCAACCTTGATGAATCTGTCAAATTTTCAAAAAACTATTATTACCTTCAGCTTTTCTACTACTGCAATCAATTGAGCAATACAAACTACAAATATTCCTATCTTAATTTAGAACAACCTTTTGTTTTAGAGCAAGGCGGTGTCATCGAAAAACCTGTCCTTGCTTATAATACTTACGGTACGCTAAATAAAAATAGAGATAATGTTATCTTTATTTGCCATGCTTTAACTGCCAACTCACATGCAAATGATTGGTGGCAAGGGCTTTTTGGCAAAGGGGATATTTTCGATTCAGATGAACACTTTATCATTTGCGCCAATAATTTGGGTTCGCCTTATGGTAGCAGTTCTGCAAAACAAATCAACCCATGTACTCAGGAAATTTATGGTTTGGATTTTCCTTTTTATACGATTAGGGATACCGCAAGACTGCACCTGCAACTATTACAACATTTTAAGATAGAGAAAATAAATATGTTAATTGGTGGGTCTTGTGGCGGAAATATAGCTCAAGAAATTGCGTTTTCGCTGAAGGAAAAAGTGGAGAATCTTGTCTTGTTGTGTTGTTCTTCACGGGAAACGCCGTGGGTCATAGCGATTCACGAAGCACAGCGTTTAATCTTAGAGACAGACGATACTTTGGCTGATAAAACGGAACAAGCAGGGGCAAAAGCACTCAAAGCTTGTCGGGCTACGGCTTTACCTTATTATCGTACGCCAAAATCCTTTAACATTCGGCAAGCGGAAAACGACTTGGATGTTATTGGTGATTTTAAATCAAGTAGCTACATAAAATATCAAGGAGAAAAGTTTGTCAATAGATTTAATGCTCCATGTTATTATACATTGCTTCATGCCTTAGATACGCATAATATTGGCAGAGGTCGCAATAGTATTGAGGAAGCCTTGACGCAAATTAGTGCTAACACTGCTGTTATTGGTTTTGAATCAGATCTCTTGATTCCTGTTGAAGAGCAGCAATTTTTAGCAAAACATATACCTCATGCAGCTTACTTTGAAATTAAATCTGTTTATGGTCATGATGCTTTTCTGATAGAACATGAGCAGATTAGAAAAGCGATTCGAGCAAAAATAAATTTTTAGAAGGAACGATTTTCGGAGACGAAAGGGGCGTTTGCAAGGACGCATAATCAATTAATTATGACATTGTAAATGTTCGATTAATTTTGTTCACTTCCACTTACTTACATAATAAAATAATAAAATGAAGAAAGAAACTTTAGCGATTCATGCGGGATATACTACTGAGCCTACTACTAAATCAATAGCAGTGCCTATTTATCAAACGGTAGCGTATGAATTTGATAATGCTCAACATGGAGCAGATTTGTTCAACTTGGCGGTGCCTGGTAATATTTACAGCCGAATTATGAATCCAACGGTAGATGTGTTGGAACAACGAATGGCTGCTTTAGAAGGTGGAATAGCTGGATTGGTCGTAAGTGCTGGAAGTGCTGCTGTTCATTATGCCATTATTAACTTGGCGGAAGTAGGCGACAATATTGTTTCTACTCCACAATTATATGGTGGAACTTACACGCTTTTTGCACACATGTTGCCCAAATTAGGTATAGAAGTTCGTTTTGCTGAAAGTGATAGTGCGGAAGATTTGGCGGCGTTGATAGATGATAAAACCAAAGGTGTTTATTGTGAAAGTATTGGTAATCCTGCTGGTAATATTTGTGATTTGGAAGCAATAACAAAAGCGGCTCACGCAAAAGGTATTCCTGTTATTTGTGATAACACTGTTGCGACTCCTGCTTTAATTAAACCTATTGACTATGGGGTTGATATAGTGGTGCATTCCCTTACAAAATATGTCGGTGGACATGGAACAACTATCGGTGGGGTGATTGTAGATAGTGGTAATTTTGATTGGGTGAAACATGCTGATAGGTTTCCGCAGTTTTCTCAGCCAGAACCAAGTTATCATGGTGTGGTGTACACCGACGCAATGGGACCAGCGGCCTATATTGCAAGGGCTCGTACAGTGGCTTTACGAAATACTGGGTCTTGTTTGTCTGCCTTAGCTGCATTCCAATTATTGCAAGGCTTGGAAACGTTGCCACTTCGTATGGAAAGACATTGTGATAATGCTTTGGCTGTTGCCGAATTTTTAGAAAATAATGAGCATGTGGAATGGGTACGATATGGCGGTTTAACCAGTAGTAAATATCATGCTTTGGCTCAACAGTATTGTGATGGAAAACCCTCGTCCTTGCTAACCTTTGGCATAAAAGGCGGTTATGAAAATGCTGTGAAATTCTATGATGCTTTGGGCTTATTTAAACGTTTGGTGAATATTGGTGATGCCAAATCATTGGCTTGTCATCCAGCAAGTACGACGCATCGTCAGTTAACGGATGAGGAACAAGTAAAAGCAGGTGTAACGCAAGATTTAATTCGACTCTGTGTTGGCATAGAGCATATTGACGATTTAAAGGCCGATTTAAGTCAGGCTTTTGATGCCGTGTTTAGTGCCTAGTTTTTGGTGCTGTGGTTTTGATTCAATCCCCATTCTTCATCATAATCAGGATCATTGAGATATATCTCTTCTGGCGTTTCATTAAACGTAATTAAATAGTTGGGTTTGGCATACACGATTTCCTCTAAGGAGGTAAGATAATAGGCGGTGGCAATTTCTCCAATATATCGTTCACCCTCTATTGCCAATATATCGGGTACAGACCAAATCTGTGTTTAAACATCTCCTAATTTATCTGGTATGTTGCAATCAATATTTGTTGCATTAACGTTGGCATCTGCTAATTTTACTAGGATTTGATTTGGCACAAAATTAGTTTGTGCATTTATCCTTGTTTAGAAAGCAATCAATATCACTAAGATTAAAAATTTATATTTCATGTTTAGTAACATTAAAAAATAAATTGGAAATAGTCAAGACAAGGCGAAAAACACAGTCATAGCTATGACGAGTATTTTCAACGAAGTATTGACACAAAAGATTATAAGTTATTTGTTCAGGTTATTGTTTACTCGTTACTTAATAGAGTTTTTGAGTTGTATATATATTTTTTTAAGTTCCCTCAAATAGCCGTAAAAACTTTTTAAAATAGACCTGATAGTAGCGGGTCCCTATGTGTAGCTTAGGGTATGAGCGGATAGCAGGCCTTAGCGTCACGACGAAGCAATTTACCGTTCTCTCCTTATCAAAAAATCAAATTGCATTATTCATTTATTATTTTCAATATATTTTTGGAGACAACGGTTAACGCCTTCGTCTTTCTGTTTGGTCCTGCTATCCGCTATTATGGTGGCTTGCCAAATCATGAGGGCAGGGCAACCACAAGGGTTTGCCCCTACAAGCCTCAACCACGCCACCATACCACTACTATCAGGTCTATGTTATCAAGGCCTCAACGACTATTTGCAATAAACAGCGGTTGATGGAGAAATTTAGCAATAAAATACTTTAGATAGAAATAGAAAAACAGTTTTTTGTAATAATTTTTCTTAAATTTAACGACATAAAACTTTATTGAGTTAAGAGCAAGCAGACTTTGGTTTATAAAAAGCTGAAACTCAAAAAACCACTATTTTGCCCCATCCTACTAATCTTATTGTGTAATACCCATTTTGCTTATACACAAATAATATATGATGTGAGCACTTCTGCTGCTGGAACTTGTACGGCTGTGCCTAATGCTGGCGTCGATCCTATATTTGAATCTTTTACGGATCATTCCTTTGTAGGCCCACTTCTCCTGCCCCTTACCTTCCTTTTTTTGAAAATTCCTATACTGATTTTCACCTAAATTCCAATGGTAATATTTCCTTTGGCAGTGGTTCAACAGACTTTACCAATGGCCCTTTACCCTCTACCAATACCCCTAACAATTATATATAATTTTTTGGCATTTAAAATAAGGAGAGAACGGTAAATAGCTTCGTCGTTACGTTTGTCCCTGCTATCCGCTAAAGGTTGGAGATGTAAGGCATTTTAAAAATGCCTTACATCTAATCCGCCCTACCGCTACTATCAGGTCTATTATAAAAGGAAAAACCTCTATCAAAAAAACTACTGTTTCCGACTTTGTTACTTCTGCTGCATTAGACTCAACTTCAACAATCACTCATCATTTATTCCCAAAATGGGAATACGAATACACAATAGGAAAGTCTTCATTTTCCTAAACGACTATCAATCAAGACTTTAAAGATTGGACTTATTTTTGAATTATGCTAAGTGTTATACCTAAAAAATTTGTCGCTATGAAGTTAAAGACAACAGACCACCAGTTGTTGAGTCTATTATTTACAGGAAAACCACATAATCTGCCTATTTATGAAGCAAACCAAGCATTTCCAACAAATGCACCTTACTGTATTTCTTTAACAGAGTGTAAAAATATTACTCCTGTCTACAAAAGCCAACAATTTTATTTTATCAATAATAAAGATGGTAGTATGCGGTGGATTTTCCCAGCAAACTCACCCCATCCGACCTTTTTGAAATTTTATAGTGCTTCTTCCTTTATCGCCAAAAGCTATTCCCTTGTTATCAAACTCCTATATTCTTTCAAATTAGGAAATGTAGGGACATCAGGTAGTTTTTATGTACATCACCTAAATACACTTTTTCCGCAGCAGATTCTCAACGAATTCAACGGTGAACAATACGCTATTTTCACTGGAACAGTCGGACCCAATCGAAAGGTTTTATTAGCAATAGACAAAGACAAGGAAACAACATACTTCGTAAAAATTCCACTACAAGAAGCAAGCAAAAAATTAGTCAAAGATGAAGTAAAGATCCTTGAGAAACTCAAAGAAGCATCTTTTACGCATTTACAAATACCAACAACAAAACAAAGTTATCTTCAAAACATAGGCGTTTTCACCAACATTCAAGGAAAAAATAACAAAAGACAGACAAACTTAACGCCCGTTCATATAAAAGCATTACAAGAACTATATGCGTATCAATCAGAAGATATAGCCATTCAACAAACAGCTTGTTGGCAACAAATACAATCACAGACAATTCAACAAAAAAAACCTACAAAAGATATTTTTGGTCGCTTACAAAAACTGTTAACTCGCCTAAAAAATGATATTGATTTACAAGAATTTATTCCTTGTGCCTATATGCATGGAGATTTCACCGCTTGGAATATGTACGTACAAGACGAACAACTCAATTTGTATGATTGGGAATTGGCTGCGCCAGGAACACCGATGCTTTTCGATATATTTCATTTCGTTTTCCAAACAGGTGTGCTTATCAAACATCAAAGTTTTAAAGCAATCAAAAATACTTTAGATGAAGTTTTACAACAACCCATTCTTCAAAACATCATTGAACAATATCACATCAATGTCGATATACATTATCGCCTTTATTTATTGTATAACATTAGCTACTATACTCCTATTTATCAACAACAAAAAGAATTACATACACAAGCTTTTTGGCTGATGAAAGTATGGGAAAACGCCTTGAAAGAGAGTATCATTATGGATTCTAAAAAAAATCAGCGTGCTTATTTTACGGAAGAAGTTTTTAGCTTTTTAGCTGATAAAAAATATGCACTTTTAAAATTTTCAGAACGCAAATTATCCGCTATTGCAGCAAGTTCTGACTTAGATATTTTAGTGGAGAAAAAAGATTTAAAAAGTATTATTACTTGGATTAAGGCGCATCCTTATATTGAAAAAACGAAGTTGCACAAGCTCTCTTTTATGAGTTTCTTTGAGATTTTTTTCAACGATGGCTCTTTTTTAAGAATAGATTTAATTCATCAATTCAAAAGAAAGGACTTAGAGATATTAAATGCTACAATCCTTCTAAATAATACGACTTTTACCAATGAAAATATAAAAGTACCACAGCTTTTTCATGACTTAGAATACTGTTTGCTTTTTTATTTTTTAAATGATGCGGTAGTTCCTCAAAAATACATTGATTTTTATTATCAATTTCATCAAGAAGAACAAGCAAATGTCCTCATTTATCTGAATAAAAAATACGATTTAAATTTTAAAAACTTCCACGAATTACAAATTACAAATCCAAGTATTAAAGAAAAAGTATTGAATTTTACTTTGCAACAAAAAAGCAATAAAGGATTCAAAAAAATAAAGAATAAATTAAACTACTACATAGATACGGCTAAAAACATATTTACCCAAAAAGGCTTGGTCATCACGGTCAGTGGTGTTGACGGAGCAGGAAAATCAACAATTATCAATGAAATCAGTCAAAATATCTCAGAAAAATACCGAAGGAAGTTGGTTGTTTTGCGACACCGTCCTTCTCTATTTCCCATATTAAGCAGCTATGTTCATGGGAAAGCCAAAGCAGAACAAAGAGCCGCAAACCGTTTGCCCCGACAAGGGAAAAACCGTAGTAAATTGGGGTCTTTTCTTCGATTTGCTTATTACTATGTAGATTATTTATTTGGGCAATTCTATATCTACTTCAAATACTTGAGTCGTGGTTCTATCGTCATTTATGATCGTTATTATTTCGATTTTATCAACGATGCCAAGCGCTCTAATATCGTATTGAACCAAAAGTTAGCGCAGTTTTTATACCGTTTTATCTACAAACCTCAACTCAACTTTTTCTTATATGCGCCTGCTCACATTATTTTGAGCCGCAAACAAGAATTAAACCCAAAAGATATTGAAGAATTGACAAAGAAATATTTCACGCTTTTTGAAAAATTTGACAATCGTTATCAATCTTCAAAATACATCAACCTTCAAAATATAGATAAAAGCAAAACCATTAATTCTATTATGGAGGAAGTACGGTTGGCTATTTGATTTGGTGCTGTGGTTCTTGGTGCTGTGGTGCTGTGGTGCTGTAGTTCTTGGTTCTAAACAATAACTGTATAGCCTAATTCCCTAATATACTATTATACGAATCTACCTAAGACATGATGAAAAAATTAGTAGAAAAACTCATTCAATTACGCAATCCCCAGTTTCAATTTGATGAACATGTTGAATTGAGAACGGTTTGTGCTTTGGCTTTTGAAAAAGGGTTGGAACATTTAAGAAGTTATAAACTTTTGTTGCATGGAAAAATACCTCATAAACTTTTTTTAGGGAAAGGGGTTCGCTTTTTTAATAGTAGTAAAATTGATTTGGGTCGATGGGTAAAATTGGGCGACCATGTGTATTTGAGTGGTCTGGGCAAAGGAATCTTGCGCATTGGCGACCATTCTGGAATTGGTGCTTTTAGTAGGGTTATTGTCTCCACTTCGTTTAACAATATTGGCGAGTTTATACACATTGGAAATAATGTGGGTATCGGTGAATTTGCGTATTTGGGCGGTGGCGGTGGCCTGACGATTGGTGATGACTGTATCGTTGGGCAGTATTTTAGTTGTCACCCTGAAAACCATTATTACATTAATACGAAGAAATTAATTCGTGAGCAAGGTGTGAGTCGTCAGGGAATTTCTATTGGTAAAAACTGTTGGATTGGTTCTAAAGTTACCGTATTAGATGGCGTAAAAATTGGCGATAATTGTGTGATTGCTGCGGGGGCAGTGGTTACTAAAAATATGCCTGCTGATTCGGTAATTGGGGGAGTTCCTGCCAAAATCCTAAAAAAACGAAACAAAATGACAGAATCGAAAATTATTCCAATGAGTATGATTTGATAGGGGTTACAACCGTGAAACATAGACTCGATAGTAGCGGTAGGTCGGATTTGCGGATTAGATGTCAGGCATTTTGAAAATGCCTGACATCTCCGCATCTCCGACCTTTAGCGGATAGCGAGACCATGTGTAACGACGAAGCATTTATCCGTTCTCTCCAAATAAAAATAACTTTAAAAGTTAAGATTTAGAAATTAGAAATTAGAAAAAATTATGCACCGTATCTTAGTTACTGCTTATGCTGTCAATCCCTACAAAGGTTCTGAGGATGGAACGGGGTGGAACATGATTAACCAGATTGCTCGGTATCAAAAGGTTTACGCCATTACTCGAAAAAATAACCAAGAAGATATAGAATGCTACATAGATAAAAATCCGCAAGCGCAATTTGGCAATATTGAATGGCTGTATTATGACCTTCCGTATTGGATGCGTTTTTGGAAAAAAAAGGAGCGTGGGGCGATGTTGTATTTTTATTTGTGGCAATTATTTATGCCCTTTTTTATTTTGATGAAAAATGTAAAATTTGATGTTGCACACAACCTCAATTTTCACAATGATTGGACGCCTTCCTTTCTTTGGGTTTTTAGAAAACCTTTTGTTTGGGGTCCGATTGGGCATCACCCCAAAACGCCCGAAGCATTTGTCAAAGAAGTTTATGGACAAAAAGCAGTTCAAAAACAAAAAATTATTTGGGGCTTGAAAAATATGTTTTGGTCGCTTGATCCATTCTTAAAATTGACAAAATGGAATGCAAATCATATCGTAGCAATTAATTCAAGTGTTGAAAAAGTATTGAATTTAAAAGCAGATAAATTTTCAATTTTGCCTGCGGTGGCTTCTGAAAAAATACCCAAAGTTTCTAAAAATTTCGACAAAGAAAAGTTTACGCTCTTATCTATTGGGCGATTTGTTCCACTCAAAGGATTTGATGTTTGTATCGAATCGTTTACACATTTTTATAAAAAACTTTCCCCCGAGCAACAAAAAAACACTGAATTATTGCTCATTGGAAAAGGACCTCAAAAAGATTTTTTGAAAGCACTTGCCCAAGAGTTAGAGGTTGCCCACGCCATAAAGTTTATTGAATGGATGGAGCGTTCTGCCTTAACCAAAATTTATGAGCAAGCTGATATATTCTTATTTCCTTCCCACGAAGGGGCGGGAATGGTCGTTCCAGAAGCTTTGTCTTATAGCATTCCTGTGGTCTGTTTCGACAATTGTGGACCAGGCGAAATGATTGATGAACGTTGTGGTAGAAAAGTGCCTTATGCGTCTTACGAAGCAAGTGTGGCAGCCATCAGCGAACATCTTCATAACTTATTTACGGATAAAAACGTATTAAAAGAGTTATCAATAGGAGCAAGAAGACAGTTTTTGTCAAAATTTTTATGGAATAAAAAAGGCGAGCATTTTAGAAACATTTATTCATCTTTATTGCAACAACATGAATCCGAAAATCATTTGCGTCCATCTACTCAACGATTATAGTGGTAGCCCTTTAGTCCTTTCCCAAGTTATCGAAGGCTTTTTAAAGGAAGAATATGATGTAACGATTTATACCAACCAAACAGAAGGCTTTTTATCAAATATCAACAAAGCTGATTATCAATTATTTAATTATTATTGGTCAAATAAACGTTGGAAAACAATGTTTCGTTTTTTTTGGTGTCAATTGGTTTTGTTTTTTCGCATGTGGCAATATCGCAAACAAGAGGTCACTTTGTACATCAATACCGTTTTACCTTTTGGTGTTGCGTTGGCAGGAAAATTAATGGGTAAACAAGTGATTTATCATGTTCATGAAACATCAATAAACCCTCCAATCTTCAAAAAATTCCTTTTTAACATGGCTGATTTTACCGCAACAAAAGCCATCTATGTTTCTGAATATTTAAGAGAAAAAGAAAGTTTAAAAAGCAAACCTTGTACCACAATTTACAATGCACTCCCAAAACATTTTACGGATATAAGTAACAATTTCAAAAAACAAAAAGACAGCAATTTTAATATTTTAATGCTTTGTTCCCTGAAACGCTATAAAGGTATAAATGAATTTATAGACTTAGCTAAATTGCTATCTAATTATCAATTTTATTTAATACTAAATGCAAAAGCAGCAGACATTCAAGAATATTTTAAAGACCTGAGTATTCCTACAAATATATTGTGGTATCCAGCCCAAAAAAACGTCCATGCATTTTACCAACAAGCCGATGTCGTCCTCAATATGTCGCATCCTGAAATGTGGGTAGAAACGTTTGGTATGACGGCTTTAGAAGCGATGAGTTATGGACTCCCTGTCATCGTTCCACCTGTGGGTGGTATTACCGAAGTCGTAGAACATGGCATCAATGGCTTTCATCAAGATTGTCGAAACATAGAAGCATTTTCGGAATGTATTCAGTCCTTAGCCAACAATTATCCACTCTATCAAGAGATTGCGAAAAACGCAAAATTACGGGCAGAAGTTTTTTCACTAAACAATATGTCTAAGCAAATAAATGAATTAGTTACTACAAACGCAAGTGTCTCAAATGTGGAAAGAATTACGAATTCTGCAAATATGCACCCTTTTACAAATACAACAAACACCTAAAAATCAATTAGTTACATTTTTGTCACGGTTTTTTCTATATAACTAATAACAAATATAAAAAAAACCAATGATAAAGACTAATGTAGCCATTATCGGCACTGTGGGCGTTCCTGCTTGTTATGGAGGATTTGAAACCCTTGCCCATCATTTAGTAGAAAATTGGCAAGAAAAAGCCAATGTTTCTGTTTATTGTAGCAAAGCGCATTATCCCAAAGAACAGAGACAAACGCATTACAAACAGGCTCGCCTTGTGTATCTACCATTTAAAGCCAATGGCATACAAAGTATTATTTACGATATTATTTCTATTTTTCACGCTTTGACTTATGCACAAACGCTCGTCATTTTGGGCGTCTCTGGCTGTCTCATTTTACCATTTATCAAACTATTTTTTAACCAAAGAATTATTGTAAATATTGATGGGTTAGAATGGAAACGCAATAAGTGGAATAAGTGGGCAAAAATGTTTTTAAAGTGGTCTGAAAAAATAGCCGTTAAATATGCGGATGTCATCGTTACCGACAACAAAGCGATTCAAGAACATGTAATGAATGCTTATGGCAGTGAAAGCGAATTAATTGCTTATGGAGGTGACCATGTGATTTCCAAAAACTTAGAAAAAGACACCGAGACTTATCCCTTTTTATCGAGGCCTTATCATTTCAAAGTATGTCGCATTGAACCAGAAAACAATGTGCATGTCATTTTAAAAGCTTTTGCGGAAATGCCTGAAAAACAACTCGTTATTGTCGGAAATTGGGAACGTGGCAGTTATGGTCAAAATCTTTTAGCAACGTACAATAGATTGTCCAACATTCATTTATTGGCACCAATCTACAACCAAGAGAAATTAGATATGTTGCGTTCCAATTGTTTGGTTTATTTGCACGGACACAGTGCAGGTGGTACAAATCCGTCGTTGGTCGAAGCTATGTATTTGGCTTTACCTATTATCGCTTTCGATGTCAATTACAACCGAGCTTCTACCGAAAACAAAGCACTTTATTTTCACACAAAAGAAGATTTAAAAAACACGCTTAACCAACAAACGTTCACAATATTAGAGCAGCAAGCACAAACGATGAAGGCAATCGCTCAACGTCGTTATACATGGGAAATCATCGCTCACAAATATCAAAATCTCCTCACAGAGTCTACTACTCAATCAATACAAAAGAAAGAAAAAACAATGATTTTAAATTCTAAATCATAGTTTCTAAATTCTAAGCGATATTAGGAGCGAACTGTCTGGTGCTTCGTCGTTACGTTCTGTCCTGCTATCCGTTCTTATGGTGGCATTGCCAAATTAGGGCAACCACAAGGGATTGCACCTACACGTTCCAACCACGCCACCATACCACTACTATCAGGGCTATTTTTCATGGACGCAATCGCTATCAAGTCTTGGTTTTAGAATTTAGGATTTAAATATTAGAATTTTAAAGTTTCAGGGCTATTGTAAATGGTCGCTATCACTATCCAAAATATCCGTTTTAAAATTTAAGAGTAGCTTTTATTATTGAGTCTATTTTGGATGAATAAAACATTTATACAAAAAAACTTATATCATTCAAACAGAATGTCAATTTTTTCGTAGAACATAATAGATTAAAATGCCAAGTTATGGAAAATTTATTCCAACATATAGATTGTACCCTACTCGCCCAAGTATTGACTTGCGGTTTGTTGGCTTATTTGACTACTTTTTTGCTTATTCCCTTGATTATCAAGATGGCGTTTAAGCTCAATTTGGTCGATGAACCCAACAATCGAAAAGTCCACCAAAATGCGATTCCCACTTTAGGTGGTATCGGTATCATCATCGGATTATTATTTAGCACCTTTGCCTTTATTTATCAGCAAGTTATGGTAGAAACCTTTGCCTTGTTGAGTGCGATATTGGCGTTGAGTACTGTGGGAATTATTGATGACCTTAAAGATATTCCTGCAAAGTACAAACTAATATTTCAGCTATTTTTAGCGGTAGCGATGTGCTATTTTGGCATTCGTATTGAAAGTTTAGGTGGTTTATTCGGCATTTATACGCTTCCGTTAGCCATTCAATATGGATTGAGCGTTGTCATCATCGCAGGATTTATCAATGCTTTTAACTTTATAGACGGTATTGATGGACTTGCTGGCGGTATTGGCGCAATAAACGCCTTATTAATGGCGATTCTCTTTATGCTTGGGGGCGAAGCAGTTTATGCTTTTTATGCAATGGCTTTGTTTGGTGGCTTAATGGGCTTTTTGTACTATAATTTAAGTCCTGCTAAAATATTTATGGGCGATACTGGATCAACTGTTATCGGTTTTGTTCTTATTGTTTTGGGCTTTAAATTAATGCAAATTGCACCACATCAAAGCAATATTGTTTTTTCAAATGTAATAATTTTGATTTTTGGTAGTCTACTACTTCCTGTTTTTGATATTTTCCGCACCATTTTCTTTAGAATAAAAAGCGGAAATTCTCCCTTCCAACCCGACAAAACACACATACATCACTTACTATTACAGACTCGCTTTAATCACAGAAAAACTTCTATTGTTTTATACATAGCCAATGTTGTATTGATTGGTATTGCTTTTTTGATTAAAGATGCCTTAGCCCTTGAAAAATCTTTTATCATCTTAATCATTTCTTGTATTTTCTTGACCGAAATGTTAAGTATCAAGAAATGGTTTAACGTCAAATTTGATTTCAATACGATACAAAAAGGACAAGAAACACTTTATAGTGAAAATCAATTTATTGAGCGCAACCTCTGAACCATATAAGTCATTTAATTTTTTTATTTCGCTTCGCTCAATGAATAGAAATTCATATAAGTTTTTTCGCTTCGCTCAATGACCAAAATTTATTTAAGTTTTATTTCGCTTCGCTCAATGAATAGAAGTTCATATAAGTTTTTTTCGCTTCGCTCAATATTGGTTTATCAACGTCTTTCCTCCTTTTATATAGAGGTTCTGTCCTCTCAAAATAGACCTGATGGTAGTGGTATGGTGGCGGTTGAGACACACGGCCGTGTGTCTGAACATACGCCACTATAAGAACGGACAGCAGGCCCATACGTCACGATGAAAGATAAACCGTTCTCTCCAAAAAAAATAAAAAAGAAGAATTTCAAATCAAAATCAATAAACGTAAGATCTAAAATTATTAAAGCAAACAAGCATGGAAGGTAAACGACTCATATACGTTATTGATGACGATGAATGGTATGTAGAATTGATGGCGATGCGCCTGCAAGAAAACACTCTGTATAAAGTAAAAACTTTTACGACGGGCGAAGCAATGTTAGAAAATTTAACTACGATTCCTGATTTAATTGTATTGGATTACAACCTAAATAGTAGCAATCCTCATGCTAAAAATGGACACGAAATCATGCAAGATTTGTTGGATAAAAAACACCACATTCCAATCATATTGCTAAGTGGAATTGATGATGTGTCCACGGCGGTAAATCTGCTTAAATTTCATGCATCAGATTATATCGTAAAAGGTGATGATGCTCTTGATAATTTAGAAAAGAGTATTGAAAAGGTTTTTGCCTTTAAAGAATTAAATCAAAATAAGCATGTTTTGTTGAATCAAAAGAATCAACTACAAAAACGAATTGCATTGGTTTCTGCATTGTGCTTCTTAGCCATCTTACTTATGTTTCTACTTTGATTCTAAAAAGCAGAAAAATTTTATTTTCAGAAAAAAATTTATTGACTAATAATAATCAATAACTTAAAAAAACTGGGCATCACAAACAAAGATTTAGCAGGCATCAATATTGAAAGCTCGCAAGATATACAAGCTATGAAATCGAAAGTACGAACAATTATTTTAACAAGCAATAAAATAGACGAAAAGGAACTAGCACTAAATACATCCTCAATTGTATATATAGATGCAAACGAAATTGATGTATTTAAAACACACATCAATATGCAAAACCGAAATTTATTTTTCAGTCAAGGTCAAATTTTTATTGCTACTTTAGGGCTATTACTAACTATGTTGGGAAGCTGTTCCAACTACAATATGTTGCAAAAGGGAGTTCACCAAGATATTAATCAGGGTGAACTCCCACAACACTCAACTACTCAAAACGCAGCATATACGGCTTCCACTGTAAGCTTCGATGTTTTGTTAAATGCCTCCGAAAATAATACAAAAAATAGTTACATCTTGAAAAAAGATGATAAACTTAGTGTCAGCATATGGAAGCATAATGATTTGAGTGTAGGTTCAATTTTTACCGACTACAACTCCAACGAAGTGTATGGAAAGTGGCTACTCATTAACAGTGAAGGGGAGATAACCTTGCCCCAAGTGGGTAAGGTTGCCCTCGCTGGATTAACCATGCTTGAAGCAGAAACAAAGCTAAAAGTCATTTATACGGAATTGGTTGTCGATCCTATCATTGTTCTCAAAGTCCTCAATCGAGAGGTTACAGTTTTAGGGGAAGTAACCAACGCTGGAAACATTCTATTGGAAAAAGACAACTATACGTTTACGGAAATTATTGGACAGGCTGGCGGATTCAAAGACTTTGCCAATACCAAAGAAATTCAACTCGTCCGCAACAACAAAACGTACAAAATGGACTTAACCTCCATCGACCCACAAACGCTCAATAGTTTACCCATTTTGTCTGGCGACCTCTTGTACATTCCTGCTCAAAAAAGCAAATCCGTCGTACAAAAATCACCTGCCATTATTCCTATTACGAGTGCCATCACTACACTCATTTTAATCATTACCGTTTTTAAATAATTTATGGAATCAGTAATTAGTGAATCAGTAGATTAGGAATTAGGAGTTAGTGAATTAGTCTCTCCAAAAACTACAGCACCAAGAACTAAGAACAACAGCACTAAAAAAATAGAATGAACGATTTCCGTGACATAAAAAAGTTGTTGCTTCCCCTACTCAAAGGAAGTCCAATCATTTTGCTTTGCTTAGTCGGTGCTTTATTCTTGGCAAAACGAGGCGTACAATACCTTGTTCCCCAATACGAAAGCACGGCAAAACTGAAATTGGATGATAGCAATATTGGAGTGGGCAACAATATCTTGTACAAAGATTTTGACCTATTTCCAACCACAGATAAAATTGCTACGGAAGTGGAAGTTTTAAAATCACAAGTCTTCTTACAAAAGGTAATTGAAAAGTTGGGGTTTGCAGTATCTTATCACAGGGTCGGCAGTATCAAAACGGCTGAAATGTTTGAAGATTCGCCTTTTAAAATTTACCACACCAGCACCAACGAAAAAATATTTGATAGAAAATTTAATATAAAATTCACGCATCAAGATACGCTCAAATTAGATTACATTTTCAATAATGAAACAGAAGAATATACCGCCAATATAAATGACACTATTACTACTTCTTTAGGGATTTTTCACATTGATGTAAAAGAAGATTCAATTGGAACAGAAAACACCAAAGACAAATTTTACTTTACCATCAATTCGGTTGAAAAATTGGTAAGCAAGCTCAAAAACAATTTAGATATCAAAGAATTGAACAAAGATATTCCAATTATTCGTATTTCTTACAAAGACCCAATTCCACAAAAAACAACTTTAATCGTCAATACGATTGCTGAAACTTACATAGAAGATTACATCGACAGTAAAACACAAACGGCTCAAAAAACAACAGACTTTATCGAAAAACGTTTAGGCTTAATCGAAAAAGAACTGAAACGGGCAGAGAAAGCATTGGAAGATTATAAACTCAAAAACAACGTCATCAACCTCAAACAGGAGACAGAAATCGGCTTAAAAAAAATATCACAACTCAAAGTACAGTTGGCTAATTTAGAAATGAATGAAGCCGCTTTAGAGGAACTAAACAAATACATCAACGAAGGAGATTCTGATTATTTACAATTAGCACCACAAGTAGGATTCGGAGATTTACTATTTACAGAAATGGTCAAAAAACTCAAGAATTTTCAAATAGAAAAAAAGGAACTACTGCTAAAGTATCAACCAGAAAATGAAATCATACAAGCATTAGACATCAACATTGAAGAAACCATCAATTACTTGAGACTAAGCATTCAAAATGCCAAAAATGATATTTCAACAAAACGCTCCAGCATACAAAAAAGTATTGTAGAAGCCGAAACCATTTTTGACATTCTACCATCCAAAGAAAAAGCCTTAGTCACTTTAGAAAGACAGTTTCAACAAAAACAAAAAACCTTTAATTTTTTAACGGAAAAAAGAACAGAAGCAGCAATTGCTTCAGCAGCAAATTTATCTTTTCATAGGATTTTACAAAAAGCACATTTACCCAAAGCTCCTGTTTCACCCAACAAAACACTGATCTATTTTGTATCAGGATTATTAGGTATCATCATCGGAATTATTTTGATTTTCATCTACCTATTTATCCACGATAGAATCAACAACAGAGACGACATCGAACGCAAATCAACCACCGCTGTTTTAGGCACATTGCCCTTCATCAAAAAAGATGAAAACAAAATATTAGACAGCAGCAGCATGTTAATTAACAAACTCAATTTGAACAAAGAGCTCCAAAAAAACCAAGCAATTTTAGTGAGTTCTGCCATCAAAAAAGAAGGAAAAACCCACACCGCCCAAAACATCGCAAAAGCACTGGCAAAAATGGGCTGGAAAGTCGGATTAGTAGATTTCAATTTACACAATCCACAACTACACAATCAATTTGGAATAGATAACTTAAAAGGCATAAGTGAATACTTAGACGATTCCATCGCATGTAGCGTACCAGAAATTACACAAAGCACCTCCTACCACAATTTGTTTATAATTACAGCAGGCTTACAAACGCAAGCACCCGCAGTATTATTGGGCAATCGCCGTTTAAGGGAACAAATGCAGGAACTAAAACAAGCCTTTGATTTATTAGTCATAGATACACCCGCTACCGCCATAGCTTTCGACGGTATCCACCTAATGCCCTTTTGCGAACACAACCTTTACCTCGTTAGAGCCTACGTCACTCCATCAAAACACCTAATAAACGCAGACCTCATCAAAGAAGAATACAAAATCGAAAACCTACACATCGTCCTAAACGGCGTAAAAAAAGGAATGAACTACGAAGGCTACTTCAGTGGCAACAACCTAAAATACAAACAAAAGAAAACAGTAAGGACAATACTCCCCATCCCCCAACACACCCTACAAAAAACTACTCAAACTACTCAAACTACTCAAACTACTTAAACTACAAAAACCACAAAAACTACAAAAACCAAATGAAACTCCTATCCATAACAGACCAAATGCTCGTAAGCGGTAGCCACTTCCTCATCGGCATCATCGTAGCAAGAGCCTTAGGATTAGCAGGCTTCGGCATATTTGCAGTCGCATGGATGGTCGTACTATTTGCCAACAGCCTACAACAAGCATTCATACTAACCCCCATGATGACCTTCGCCCCACAAAAAGAAAAAACAGCAAAAAAAGACTACCTCTCCGACCTATGGATTTTACAAATCGGCGTTGCCCTCATCGCCATGAGCGTCACCTTCGCATTCTGTTGGAGTTCACAGTTCTTTTCCCCAGAATGGAACCTAATATCTCTAACAAAAGTCCTCCCCCTCACCATCTTTTTATTTCTAATACACGATTTTTTAAGAAAGCAATTTTACGTAAATGAAAACCTTAAAGCAGCGTTAGCCTTAGATTTTTTAGCATACACACCACAGCTAATTTTTTTAGCCTTTTCCTATATGACAAATACCCTTGTTTTAGCAAAAAGTCTGTGGTTCATAAATGCAGGTTATCTCATAGCCATCTTGTTCAACATGCGTCATACGACTGGGATAGACTCCAGCTCCACAAAAACGCTCAAACGCACATGCTCACAACATTGGCAATTCGCAAAATGGTTAGTAGGCAAAACGCTGCTTCAATGGTTTTCAGGAAATTTATTCATCATCACTGCCGCCACCCTCTTAGGTCCAGCCGCAGTCGGCGCCATTCGATTAGCCCAAAATGTCATGGGCATCGTCAATGTATTTTTCATCGCCATCGAAAACTACATCCCCATACAAGCCGCCAAAATATACGCCCAACAAGGCAAAATCGCCCTATTCAATTACCTCAAAACCATCACCCTACAAGGCGGAATTTTATCCACGATATTAGTCGCAGCAATTCTCCTACTCGCCCCCCTCATCATCAAAATTCTCTACGGCATCACCGACCCCAGTAGCATCTTATTACTACGAGGCTTCGCCATCCTGAGCCTCATCGTCTTCATCGGCATCCCCATCCGCTTCGCCATCCGCACCCTCGAACAAACCAAAAGCATCTTCATCGCCTACACCCTCAGCACCACATTCAGCTTCACATGCGCCTACCCAATAGTCAAAAATTGGGGATTAACAGGCGTCATCATCGGACTCATCACCGCCCAAGCCATCATGCAAATATACTACCTCCTCAATCTCAAAACCCTACAAAACTCAGAAAAAACAATAGAGAAAAAAATAGAATTAGTCAATTAAAAATTATAAGGAGCGAACTGTCAGCAGCTCCGTCGCAACGGAAAGGCCTGCTATCCGTTTATGGATGGCATCTCCAAGATGCCTTGCATTTTTCGCAATACATTATGCGAAAAGCCCCCTATCGCCAACGCAAGCATCCAACCACTACTATCAGGGCTATTTTGGATGGTTGGTACCACAAAAAAAACTTAAATGAACTACTTATATGGCCTTATATAACTTATATGGTTAGAAAAAAAATCACAAAAATAAAAAACCCCATGAAAATAATACATTTCTTGCTCGGCAAAGCAAACCCAAACAGAATGAACGGCGTAAATAAAGTCGTAAACAACCTAGCCACCTACCAAACCCAATTAGGCTACAACGCCAACGTATGGGGCATCACCCCCACCCCAGAAGACCGCTCCGATCTACCAGAAAGAAACTACAACACCACCCTATTCCCAAAAACAAGCAAACTCTTCATCAGCAAAAAAATCGAAGAAGCCATTACCACCCTCAAAGAAAAAACCATCTTCCACATACATGGCGGTTTCATCCCAGAATTTTTCCATCTCCACCGACTGCTCAAAAAGCACAAGATTCCCTACATCGTCACACCACACGGCTGTTACAACGAAAAAGCGATGGAAAACAACAAAGCCTTCAAACAAATCTACTTCAACGTATTTGAAAAAGAACTACTCAACAACGCCAAAACCCTACACTGCATCGGCAAAAGCGAATGGCAATCCAGCGACAAATTAGTCCCCAACGCCCCAAAGGTACTAATACCCAATGGACAAAACCTAAAAGAACTCAAATACGAATACAAACGCATTAACCCAGAAGACGACCACACACCCGTATTTGGATTTTTAGGACGCATGGACAAAAAAATGAAAGGCTTAGACCTACTTTTAGAAGGATTCGCCATCTACAAACATCAACTTTTAAAAGACGGACACCTATGGCTTATTGGCGGAAATCAAGATTTTGAAAAGCTAAAACAAATGGCTGTGAAACTTAATATAAAAAAGTTCGTAAAATTTTGGGGACCTCAGTTTGGAAACACCAAGCTCAATTTACTTGCCAACATGGATGCATTCTATCACGCTTCACGCTACGAAGGAATGCCAACAGCCATTTTGGAAGCGGCTGCACTCAAAATCCCTTGTGTTGTAAGTGATGCCACCAACATGATGGAATACATTAAAGAACACGACGCTGGACTCATATTAGATCCAAACACCGCTGCATCTGTCGCAGAAAGTATGATAAAAATCGACGAATTAAAAGAATATAATCGCCTAAAACAAAAAGGATTAAACGCTTATCAAATGGTCAAAAATACCTTTGACTGGGAAGTAATATCCAAAAACTTAGTAGAAATTTATGCCAATTAAGACCAATCCTTTTTAAGCGAACCTTAATTAAACTAGTAAACCCTTCAAAATAGGTTAGCTAATGGATAGATAGGATTCATTTACCGATATAGATGCACTTTAACTATGAATTGGCATAAGACCACTGATACTAAAACCAAAAAATGGTTAAACAGAGTTGAGTTTATCTTAATTGTACTGCTTTTCTTAAAAATTGCAGGATTTTTCACCATCAATGAAAATATCAATGTTACTCGTGCCTTAAAGGTCGTGGTACGTTTAGTCGCTTCAGGAGGAATTATAATGTTGTATGCCCAAGTAAGAGGGAGAGGATATGTAGCATCTTTCAATCACCGCCACATACTTTCTCCCTTATTTTATGTAGCCTATCTATTATTAGGGTTTGCCTCTCTGCTTTGGTCTACCAACATGGTATTTACGACCTTACAGTTATTTATGACCTCCGAAACGCTCATTTTTGTCTATTTCTTCTTAGCCACCATCTACACCCTCAACAAATACCATCCCGACCATCCCATTCGCCTTAGCAAAACCTTCTCCTATTCCATCTTTGTGATGATACTTATTTTCGTGATTGGCATGTATGTCGATCCCGATAAGTTTTTTAGATTGACACATGGGGGCGAAGTTGCCCGTTTGGGGGGCTTTATGATGAATCCTAATGAATTGGGCATGTTGGCAGTCGTGGGGATGGCTTGTTCGCTCGTAGACATCAAAGATCAGTACAAAGTCCCTTTCAATCTCCTTATTTCAGCACTCATGTTGTACGGCTTATTACTGACACAATCCCGTTCCTCTTTAGGAAGTTTTTTATTAGTCGTCGTCTACTTCATTACACGCTCCAAAAACTATGCTTTAAAAGTGGGCGTGATGACTTGCATTATCCTGTCGCTACCACTCGTCATTAAAACGATTGTAGTCAAACAAGGAGACTTACAAGAAGTGATGAGTATGACAGGACGTATTCCTTTCTGGAAGGCTTTATTGACGGAAGGATTGCCCAAAGAACCCTGGCTCGGCTTCGGCTTTATGCGGATTGCCTATGGCGACTACTTCTCCAGCGTCCACACCTACGCCGCCAAAATGACCCACAATACTTTCATACAAGTCCTAATGAATTTAGGCTTTATCGGCTTCGGCATTATGCTTGCACAAATGACCGTACTTTTCCGAGCCTTCCTCAAATCAGATAACACCTACTTAAAAACATTCTTTATCGCCGTCTTCATTCCCATCCTCATCAATTCCTTCACCGAATTTGGCATCTGGGGCGAAAACAATTTCGGCATCCTTTTCTACCAATTCCTCATCCTACTCTTCGTCTTAGAATACAATACAAAATTAACCGTCATCGAAAAACTCACAGAAAAACGACTTACGATTCAGTAGTTTTTGTGGTTTAAGTCATTGTTGACCGGCACGTTTTTTGTTTGCGGTTCATATCGCCTTAAACGCAAGGTTCGCAAAGGACGCAAGGTGAAATATCGTTCTAATTCTTTGCGAACCTTGCGTGACCTTTGCGTCTTTGCGTTGAAAGGAACATTGCAGAGGAAGAAAAAGGCTTCTTCAATAATCGTACCAGTCAACAATGGGTTTAAGTAGTTTTTGCCTTGTTGCCCCAGTATTGGTATCTACAACTACAAAAACCACATAAACCATCAACTACAAAAACCAAACAAGGATACAAACCACCCAAAATAGACCCGATGGCAGTGGTATGGTGGCGATGTGTGTAGGGGCAGACCCATGTGTCTGCCCGCAGCGCAGGCCAGCCACCATAAGAACGAACAGCGGGCCCATCCGTAACGATGAAAGACAAACCGTTCTCTCCAAAAAAAAAGCGAGACAATCAAAAAGATTATCTCGCTTTTTCAATCTCAATAAATTAGAATTTAGAGATTAGAATTTAACATTTTTACTACTTACATGCTTCCTCATATTTGGGAGCTTCCCCCTTTTTCTTAGGACGCTCTACTTTAACAAATTTGATTGGCTCCGTTGCATTGTTATCAAACAACAATGAATTTTCCTCGCATTCATTGTTAAAAATCAATCTTACATTTTTTAGGAGATTGTAAACCGATTGCTCGCAGCTTGGCTTCATATTAGCGGAAAGTTGTTTTTTTCCATCGTTATTATACACACGCATCTTCCATTTTTGCTCCTCTGCTTTTTGACAAGAAAGATAAAGTGTTTCATCTGTTTCTGCCGAATAGTATTCACCACAAATTTTAGTAGACTCCACACTTGAAAAATACGTATCAAAATCTTGGTTGTTGATGACTTTCGACAACTTACCCAAGCTACGAGACCATTTTACACCACTTTTATTCTCGCCCAAACGAATAATCAACGTATTATTTCTTGGATCAAGGTAAACATACTGCCCATTGTAACCTGCTGCAAAGAAATCATTGTCATCTAAGTAAGAATTGGTGATAAAAGTATCACGCCACCAGCCGTTTTTATAACCCCACCAAGCACTACCGTTTTGATCGTTTCTATTTTTGATTTGCTGAATCCACTTTGTAGAAATGATTTGCTGATCTTTATAAACACCATTGTTCAAAAACAACATCCCAAACTTAATCAAGTCATCACTACTCACTGCCATTCCACCAAACATACGGGCTTGGCTACTTTTCTTAGAATCCATTGTCAAAAGTGCATCTTGACACATTTCTAAAGGTTCCCACAATTCTTCTTGTATATAAGTCGCAATGTCTTTATTCGTTGCCATCTCAATACACCTTCCCAAAATTTGCGTATCCATTGACTTATAGACAAACTCTGTATTTGGGGCAACTTTGACTTGCATTCGCTCCATAAGACTATTCAAGTTGGGATGATAATACATACGACCTGTCAAATACAATCTTTTATAGTCATCGTGATCCAAACCAGAGTTCATATTCAATAAGTGTTTGATACGAATGCTATCTTTACCCGCTTCTTTAAAGCAAGGCAAAAAGTCAGATACCTTTTGTTCTACACTTTCAATCACACCATCTTGAATCGCAATATCCAGCATCGAAGTTAAAATAGATTTAGCAACAGAAAAAACAATTTGCTTTTTCTCTGGTTCGTATCCATTGTGATAGCTCTCATACAAAATACTATCATTACGTACAACAATAAACGCAGTTGTGTTTGTTTCCTCTAAGAAACCCTCCAGATTGGTCTGTTGGGGTGATTCTTCGGCAATTACCCAATTGTTCATATTAGGTAAATCAAAACCATTACTTCTTTCTAATTCAGTCAAGCAGTTACTTTTCACAGTATTTGAAGGTGGGGAGATGGTCTTAGTAGGAAAATGCTTCATATCGTAAATCGAGGCAGCATTATAAACAAGTAATCTGGCAGGAGCTAAACAAGAAGTGGCGCATATTAAAAAGCCTGCAAACACCAATAACAAAACACGTTGTACGTTCATTTTTTTATTTAAATTTTTATTAGTCTGTATTTATTCTATTAAGATGTAGAAATTTAAAAAGGTCTCTATTTTTTGAGGAGGCAAAGCATAAAAACTATCATTAAAAAACTGACACTACTATACGGACGTTATTTCGTTAGGGTTGGTTGTATGACTTTTTATTTTTTTAGCTTTTTTTTCAAAAAAAATCAATGCACCAGTCATAGACCAACAACCAGATACAAATGCAATACCAAATACTTAGTAATTCATATCCATCTCTCTTGACAAAAAACCCATTTTTCGTCCTAATTCACAAAATGGTGAGATCTACTTTACTACTGTGCGATTTTAAAAGGAGCGAACGGTATGGTGCTTCGTCGTGACGCAGGGTCTCGCTATCCGCTACTATACCAAAAGCCCAAACACAAGCATGTGATACCTTCCACATATGCGCCCTCCTTCTTTTGGTATAACGCTGCTATCGAGGCTATTTTAAATGGTACAAACGCTATTAAGTGGTCAATTAAAAATTAGTGAATCAGTTCTAAAACCACAAAGTCTTGAATCACAGATTTTATGGATTTCACAGATTTTGATTTAGTTATTTAATGAATCAGTTCTAAAACAACTCAAACGACTTAAACAAATAATCAAGCACATACAAATAAAATATTACTAAAATCAACAAGATGTTTTTAAATAAATGTCTAAATATGTTTGTTCAGAAAAAAATTAGTTAGTAATTTCATCTTGCTTATTTGATGCTTCACTATAAGCAAAGCCAGGCAACGCTCCCTCCAGATGTTGTCTGGCTACTTTTATAGATAGCCCAATCACCCCCTTAAAAAAAGCCCCCTACCTGACGCATAAATCGCTAATATATCCATCAATCACCCCACATCAGCCATCACCCGTCACTCGTCACCCATCACCCATCACCCGTCACCCGTCACTCGTC
>Ga0209185_1000675_pt1 | contig 36855 bp, 30 predicted proteins | sample SidtaG_2_FD_187425 | JGI IMG/M metagenome (GOLD analysis project Ga0209185, IMG submission 187425) | Marine algal microbial communities from Sidmouth, United Kingdom - Sidmouth_Asex2 metaG (SPAdes) (version 2) | ecosystem: Host-associated > Algae > Red algae > Unclassified | place: Sidmouth... | reverse complement strand
GATCACTATCTATATCATCTCCATCATCTATAGTTATCTCTGCAACATTATCTAATGTCATCCCCATGAATGTAGGATCGATCTGATAAGTCACTGTAATGACTTCATTACCTGTAGGAGATAATGTACCTATAACGAATCCCCCTGGCACTGTGCTTGTTACATTAGGATTAGTACTTGAATCATCACTTACGAATATTAATCCTGAAGGTGCAATATCTAATACTTCTATTCCGCTAGCGATTAGAGATCCTTCATTAAATACAGTAAGCTCAAAAGTTACATTATCACCTGGGCTAAATGGCCCAGTAGATATCAAATTCTTAGTCAAGGCTAAATCATAATTTTGTCCTACATTGACTGTTACTTGATCTTCGTCATCATCATCTATTCCGTCACCTAAGTCATCTGTATTCTCATCAGAATTAGGATCACTATCTATATCATCTCCATTATCAGCTGTAATCTGCGCTATATTAATTAATGAAGTACCCATAAATGTAGCATCAATCGTATAGCTCAAACTAATCGTCTCAGATCCAGATACTGGCACTGACGTAATCGTGTATACGCCTGGTGCATTCTCTGTAATATTAGGATTAGTAGTTGCGCTACTTGATACCAATGTCAATCCTGTAGGCGGTGTATCTGTTACTTCTATATCAATACCTTCTAAGTCTCCATCATTCGTAACTACAATATCATACGACACTGTACTACCTGGCATGTAAGGTCCAGTACTTGTCACGGACTTAGCTAATGATAAATCAAACTCAAAACATGGATCTACAACTATAGATGTTGTGTCACTGGATGGACATCCATCAGCATTAACATAATTATATGCGACATCATAAGTACCACTTGTAGCTATAAAAGGATCAAAATCTGCAGTCCCATCTCCATTGTCAATAAGACCATTTGCAGCATCTGTTGTAAATGATCCTGTAGTAGCACCGTTAGGTGCAGGACTAGCTGTAAATGTAACAACATCGCCACCTACACACACAAGGTCTGGACCTGATATCTCTACAGTCGTCGGTGTCGCAACAGTAATTACTAAAGGGACATTAGGTCTACAATACTCTCCTGCAGGAGTTGGATGTGCAACGATATAAACATAATAAGTGCCTTCTGTTGTAGGCAGATTATCGAAATCTAAGGTGGCAGAGCCTCCTACAGTTGCTGCAGTATCTATCTTAATTCCGTTAGCATAGATAGCAATAGAATCTGTAGGTATAGTTGTATGATATATTAATGCTAAGGAATCTGTCTCAGTAGTTGCTATCACTGTAGATGCAGCGGCACCTGGACAGACCGTTTGATCCATTGCATCACTTGTAACAGTAGGACAACAGAATATAGACTCTTGGCATCCTTTGACTACATCTACATCACCGAATATACTCTTCAGTTGATCATTGAAATCTCTTCCGATGTCTAATATAATTGAGTTAGAACTCCTACCTCCAGCTGTAGGTAGATATTGGACTCCGTATATACAACCGTATGTATCACAATTAGCTCCTCTAAGTGCATCTCCAGTCGCCACGATAAATTCTTCATTTTCTATGGCACATTTATCTGCGTCAAATCCTGCATTAGCAAAATCTACACCGCCTCTTGCATTTAGACCTGCAGATACTTCTCCTATTTCATGTTGTAAATTTGTGTTTCCAGCAGGTATATTAGTACTTAATGTCCAGCTTGTAGATGATCCATTATACAAAAGCACTCTTGCCTCGTGGGGCCTATCACTATTATTATTTGAATCATAACCGACTTCTGCGAGTAATAGCTGAGTACCATCTGCACTAAAAGTTATATCACCAACTGGCATGTTATACATTTTAGAATTAGAAGGATCACCATATTCGGCAAGCCATGGTTGCTCTAACTCTAACTGATCTGTACCAGGTATAAAGTCACATGTAGCAGGATCTATGGCTACTGAACGGATTGTATTTTTGACACCTGACATATTAAAGTCTGAATTCCACATAGAATAGTAGAGTCTCCCATCATTATAATTATACGTCACACCCAGAACTCTCTCACTTAGTACAGGATAACCTGCTGCACCATCATCTGGTGTCAATGGATCGAATGTGCTGAGTGTAGTACCTGTAGCACCATCTATTCTATAAATATTACCATCTTCTAAGTTAGCTACAAATAACTGATTACAAAGTGTATCATACTCTACTCCTGCAGCGCCTAAGTTACCAGGTAATGTAGTAAGGACTGAAACATTACCTGTGAATGCATCTATCTTAGATATAACCGGAGATATGTTAGCCCCTGGAACTATATTATATAGAGTAGTAACACCTGTATATATATTTCTGTCTTGATCAATAGAGACACTAAATACTTCTCCTCCAAGATCTGATACTGTCCACTCAAATGGATGGACAGGCAAGAATTGTGATACATCTGTACCAGTCAATCCTTGATTATAAAAATCATTAAATGGTTGTGCTTTCTCTATCGACAATGTCACTCTACTGCCAAGAGCAGTTGCACAAGCGATGACCATATCACCAGCTTGCAATATTCTATCATCACCACTAAGATTACAATAAAAACTCTGCGTCTGACATGTCCCATCAGCATTCTGTACAGTGACTATATAATCACCAAATGCTAAATTCTCAAACAAGTTGCTTGTCTGATAATTAGCCCCATTGTCTATGGAATACATGTATGTTCCACTTCCACCTGATGCATTGACCTGGAGACTACCTTGGTTAAAGCAAGCGTCATTCTTATCTACATTTATTGTAATAGGAGATGTAATAGGATTAGTCACATCGTAACATACGACCATCTCTACTGCATCCACATAAGCCTCTACACTACCTGAACCTTCTACGTTAGCCACAGAAATGACAAGACCAAATCTTGAATCATTTAACATTTCTGGTGTAAGTGTCTCTCCCCATGTAGCTGAAGAATAAGATACAGTTTCGAATCCTCCACCTTCTAACCATAATGAGGGGTCTGCATTATTTTCTGCACTAAAGTCAAGCGTAACTGGATTAAGCAACCTCACTTCGAAATCTTGTCCATCTATTTCTTTGTTATTTCTTCTTGTCACATTAAATGTGATATCAGTAATAACAGCATTACACGGGATATTATATCCAAAATCTTTTGTAAGTAGATATCTCGACTTCTTATTAGGAAATACTCTAGAAACGGCTACCAGTCCATCTGGTGCTCCTGATGCATTAGCGGTTCCGCCCCACAGAGCATCGGCTCGATCTCCAAAGAAAAATGAACTGCCAGCAAAGTTGCTTTCAGTCACTCCTCCTAATGCTTTGGTTACATGGAATGGGTTAAATTTCTCTGAACTCTTAGCTTTAAAGGTGGCAAAAGATTGTCCATCAGAAGCTTGTAGTACATTAGCGAATGCTATCAGCATAGAAATTGCTAATAACAAAAGGGGTTTAGTGTTTCGCATTAAATCAAGTTTTTGAGTAATAAGTAAGTCAGCTTCCACACCTTAGTACATACGTATACTAAATGAGAAGCATAGACATAATAATCTCTTATTAAATCTGCTTATAAATAAATAATACTTACCGTTTTTTGCTGGGATGCAAAAGAATATTTTACAAACATATTAAATATTATCTTAATATGTAAACAATTGATAATAAATATGCATGTTCTATATAAGCTCAATGAAGATTCGGTGAATTAAGCCCGTAATACCATTTAAATATTAGAATGTCGGTTATATTATAATAGAATTAGTCAATCTCTGCGTTAAAAATACTCATCATAGCTACGGCTATGATTGCGTTTTTTGCCTTAACCTTAACAAATTCTCTTCTATAATCTTTTCCGACACCTTAAATTTTAAATGGTATAAAATAATCTCCGCAAGGGTTTAAAATTATAAAATTGCAAGCTATACAGCATAATTTATCATCTAAATCATATGAATACTTAACAATATCACTTAATTGAACTAATGTTCATATCTTGATATTAATTAAGAAAAGAAGATGACAACAGATCTTAGAGATATATTTAGCGGAACTGACGGCTTAGACGAAAAATCGCTCAATGCTCTACTCCGAGCTATTAAAAGTAAGCATGACGTGAACTCATTCGACTATCTAAAATTTAAGCAAGCCGTAAAAGCACTTTCTAATATCGATATGGATAATGTTACGTCTTACAAATCAGCATTTATGACGGCTTCTACAATGGGCTTGTCTAAAGAAAGTCTTTTAAAATCCGCTAATAAATATATTTACGCCTTAGAAAACGAAAGAGAATCTTTTGCCGAAGCGCTATTAAGTCAGAAAGATCTCAAAATCGATGGAAGAAAAGGTGAAGTAGAGGGACTAACTCAAAAAATAGCCTTGCATAAAAACAAAATTAAAGAGTTAGAAAGAGAGATCGAGATATTCCAAAATAGAATAGACACTGTAGATCAAGATGTAGAGACAGCTCAACTAAAAATAGACAGCACAAAAGAAAAATTCTTAAAAGCATACGATGTCATTACAAAAGAAATAAAAGATGACATAACTTCGATCAATCAAATACTATAAAAAAACATAATGGCTAATTACGATAACCCAAATTCTAATAAACCGAAATCATTCTGGAGCAAACCTGAGGGTAAGACTGGAGCATTATTTCTTATCGCTGCAATAGGACTTTTAGGATGGTTAGGTATTACATTCGGTGGCATTATTGTCGCAGCTTTTGCCACTCTACTGGGTAAGGTCGCCATATTAGGTACACTTGGTATTATTGTATACATGTTTCTCGACGGCCGTACTCGTAATCTATTCTCATACATGTATCAAAGCATAATGAGGAAGATCACTTCTATATTCGTCACTATAGATCCGATGGGTATCCTTAAGAACTACATCTCAGACTTAGAGGGTAATCTTAAGAAGATGGGTAAGCAGATAGGTAACCTTAAAGGTCAGATGAGAAACCTCAAGACTCAAGTCACTACCAATAATGCAGATATAGATAAGAACCTTGCTATAGCGAGAAAAGCTAAGCAACTGGGTAACGAAAAGTCAATGGTCCTTGCAAGTAGAAAAGCTGCAAGACTTAAAGAGACTAATCAGAAATATGTTGCCTTACATAAAAAACTTGCAATTCTATATAGAGTGCTGACTAAAATGTATTCTAATTCTGAGATTCTCTTAGAAGACACTAAGGATCAGGTAAGAGTTAAAGATCAGGAAAGAAAAGCTATAAGAGCATCTCACTCAGCTATGAAGTCTGCAATGAGTATCATCAAAGGAGATCCTGATAAGAGAGCAATGTTTGATCAAGCAATGCAAGGTATCGCAGATGATGTGGCTAACAAAGTAGGTGAGATGGAAAGATTCATGGAATTATCATCAGACTTTATGAACTCTATAGATCTACAAGAAGGCATCTTTGAAGAGAAGGGTATGCAAATGCTCGAAGAGTACGAAAAGAAAAGTACACTCTTATTATTAGGAGATGCTCAAGGTACTAATGAGACACTTGACTTAAATGAGCCAAGAAAAGAAGCACAGTATAGAGGCAAAGAAGACAATAGCGACTACTCAAACTTATTTGATTAATCTCAGACTTCATCAGTTATAATTTTGTCGAACTACAGAACTTTAATATATCATAACCTATTACTGTACACATTCATCGCGTTAATCAGTTTTTCGTGCAAGTCAGATTCTAATACAGATAAGAGTTCTTCAGAAGCAAGCAGAATAATGCTTAATGGGAAGACAATGGGGACGACATACAATATAAGCTATGTAGACACCACTGTCGTGGATCACCATAAGGCAATTGATTCTATTCTGATAGAGATCAATCAGGCGGTATCTACATATATCCCTAGCTCTATCATCAGTCAAATCAATAATGACAGCTTAGGTACGACAGCAACTATATTACAGAATGGAATTTCCATAGAAAATAAAAAATATGAATTTCCTATTAATCAACATTTCACTGACAATTATATAAATTCTCTCAACGTCTATAGGAGAACTTCAGGCTACTTCGACCCTACCGTAATGCCTTTAGTCAATTATTGGGGATTCGGATATACCAAAAAAAAAGCTATCAATAAGACCGACTCTATCAAAGTAAAAGAATTATTGAGATCGGTAGGCTTCGACAACTGGTCGGATCAGATAGGCTCTGATGCTATGCAATTTATAAAACCCATTAATGCTCAGCTTGATTTTAGCGCAATAGCTAAAGGTTATGCAGTAGATAAAATCAGCGAATACTTAGAATCACATTCTATCCAAAATTACATAGTAGAAATCGGAGGAGAAGTCTACTGCAAGGGCAATAAACTAAATAACAAAAAATGGACTATCGCATTATCCAAGCCGGAAATTAATGCTTCCGTCCGCGACGTAGCTATGGCTGTAGAACTTGATGATGTAGGATTAGCATCATCAGGCAACTATAGAAACTTCTACGAGGTCAATGGTAACATCTACGGCCACGAATTAAATCCGCATACTGGCTACCCAGAAATTAATGATATCCTCGGCGTATCAGTCATATCATCGAATTGTATGATAGCTGATGCTTATGCTACAGCATTTATGATAATGGGCAAGGAGGAATCTAAGGATTTGGTGGAGCAATTACCTGATACAGAAGCCATATTCTTCTTAGCATCTGAGGATAAGAAAATCATTCATACCCAATCATCTGGTTTTCATAAATATGTAAAATCAAACTAATTCATAATATTATCTTAAATAGCCATGGAAATTGGTCTCTCAAGTTATATAATAGCAATTTTGATGATTGAAATTTTATATGCCTAACCTCACATTAGAATTTAACTTTATCAGTCTCTATACTTTGATAAATAGTCAACAGCAGATAAAGTAGAATTTCAAATCAGTTACAACACGAAAAACAAATACCATTGCGATCAATCACAAGCTCAACAATTTTAAAGTTTTCCTTTATTTGCTTGATATCTATCATGCAGTTCTCCTTTGCTCACGGGCAAAATATCACAAAAATTAAGGGACGCGTATTCGATGCTCAGACTAAAGAACCTATGCCATTCGTAGACCTTATCTTAAAAGGCACTTATGTAGGCGCATCAACCGATCTAGATGGACGATATGAAATAGAAACTAAGAATCCGTCAGATACTTTAGAGTGTAACTTTATTGGGTACAAGGCCGTCGCATTGCCGATAAAAAAGGAAGAAAAACAAACTATAGATTTCTACTTAGAACAAGAAGGTGTAAGTATCGCCGCTGTAACTATAGTAGAAAAAAAAGGGAGGTACCGTAAGAAAAACAATCCTGCCGTAGATCTGATGCGTAATGTCATAGAGAATAGAGACAGAAATAGACTCGAAGCACAACCACATTATAGTTACGACAAACATGAAAAGCTTGAGCTGGATATTAACAATATTTCCGAAGAATTTAAACAAAGAAAATCTTTTAAAAACTTTGAATTTCTATGGAATTATTTGGACACCTCAGATGTCAATGGAAGGGTATTCTTACCACTCTACATAAGAGAAATTCTTGCATCAGTTCACTACAGAAAAGATCCAGAATCTAAGAAAGAATTTAGGCACGCGATAAAGATGACCGAGTTTGACGAAGCTTTAGATATGGAAAGTGTAACCAGTGTCATCGACTTACTTTATCAAGATGTCAATCTATATGATAACAGTATTAAATTACTTGACAATGACTTCTTAAGCCCAATGGCTCCGTGGGCATTAAACTATTATAGATTCTATATATTAGATACTACATTTATCAATCAGAAAGAAGCTATACACTTAGCGTTCATACCGAGGAATAAAACATTTATAGGTTTTACAGGCGATGTGTATATCTCTAACGATGGCCGTTATACCCTACTAAAAGCTGTCTTAGGAATAACTAAGGACATCAGTATGAACTTTGTGAGAGACATACGTGTGGTCCAAGAATTCGAAGAGATAGATAGTGTGTATGCGCTATCAAGAGATGAGATAACCATAGATGCCTCCTTATCCTCTGGAGGACTAGGCGTCTATGCCTCCAGAGACAATATATATCGGAATTACAACTTCTCGCCTCCCGATGACGAATCTATTTTTGACAATATAGAAGAGGTCGTTATTGCTGAAAATGCTTATGAGCAAAACAAAAGCTTTTGGTCCGAAAAGAGACTTTCTAAATTGAGCCCAAAAGAGCAAGGCATCTACAACATGATAGATACGCTGCAGACGGTGCCTGCTTATCGAAGATTTGTACTCGGGACTAAACTATTGACTACGGGATACATACCTGCTGGACCACTTGATATCGGAAAGTTAGGTACTATGGTTAGTTTCAATCAGATAGAAGGTCTAAGATTAAGAGTGGGGCCAGAGACATCCCACAACCTGACACAGAAAATACAAGCAAGGACGTACGGTGCCTATGGGTTCAAGGACAAAAAATTTAAATATGGACTGTCTCTACTATACACATTCAACGATGACTACAGAGAAAATCCACGTAAATATGTAAAAGCAGCTTACCGAAAAGATGTATTCTTTCCAGGTTTAGAATTAGAGTTTTTGGCAGCTGATAACTTCTTGACATCATTCCGTAGAGGAGAAGCTAATCAGATGTTGTTCGTAGAAGAATACAACCTTGATCTGTACTTAGAGAATGAGGTGGGCTTTATGAAATTTGGTTTTGATAACAAAAAAAGGGAGCCTTACGGGACTTTGACATTTGATGCAGTCAGAAATGATAAGTCTGTATCTATTGCAGATGTACATACAACTGCACTTAGTTTTACTGGGGAGTTCTCACCTAATACTGCCTTTATCCAAGGTAGAGAAATAAGGACTCCTATCAAATCTAATCACCCAAGATTTCAGTTAAGCTACAAGGCTGGTATTAAAGCATTAGGTGGTGATTACACTTATCATAATGTGTCACTTCAGGTTAAGAAGCGTATATCCATGTCAGTACTTGGACGTATGGAAACGGAAGCAGAAATAGGACGTGTATGGGGTGATAATCTTCCATTCATCCTACTCTATATTCCTACAGCTAATCAAGCTTATTCTTTCATGCCAATCTCATTTAATACGATGAATTTCTTAGAGTTTGCAACTGATAAGTATGCCCGATTCTACATGCAACACTTCTTCGATGGATACCTCTTTAACAGAGTCCCATTATTGAGAAAGCTTAAGCTAAAAGAAGTCATCAGTTTTAAGACTATCTATGGCGGGTTAGATGACGACAACAATCCTAATCTTAATCCAGAACTTATCCAATATAACCGCTTAGATAGTGGCGAAGCTCTGACAGATGGATTCGAAAAAGACAAGCCATTTATGGAATATGGTGTTGGAGTCTACAACATATTTAGATTCTTTAGAGTAGACGTCGTAAAGCGTATGAATTACTTGGACAGACCTAATGTTGAAGAGCTTTTTGGTGTAAAAGGATTAGGTCTACGAGCAAGATTAAAGGTCGAATTCTAAGAAGATTACTTCCACTTATTGTTTTATTATATATAGGCTTTGACCTAAGATAGATTCTATGTACCGCCCTTTGTGGGGGCCGTAAGTATATCGCTCATGTGGCTGCATACTGTTAGGTAATTTATCACTTATGATATCGGGATAATCTTGTTGTAATTGCCCTAGATACAAGAGAATCTTAAACTCAGAATTATATTGCAAGAATGCTCTTAACATATAGCTTTCATTAAAGCTGATGCCTTCATCGATCCACTCTTTAGGATACTCAAAATTCTGAAATATATCATGAAAGTGTATAATCACACCTCTCTTTAGAGCAGGTAATATATCAAAGATTATTTTGTGTAATTCGCTGCCTGTCTTAGATATATGAGAACTATCAACGAATAAGATATCGTCTTTTTCTAAGGCTTTAAAAACTGCTTCGTCAACCTCTTGCAAAGGACTCTGAATGACACTGATATTATGCGATGATGTACTTGAAATCAGTAGCTTACTTAATCGAGTTGTATCTTGATCTATAGTTGTAACGTGGCAATCTAAGTTATACTGAGCTATTGTATCTAACATACACGCTGTAGAATATCCAGAGCCGATCTCTACAATATTTTTAGGTCTAAATTTGACAAGTATGAGATGCAATATAATCGCATCGCTATATGAGAAATATGGATTGTTATAATAGTATAAATGAGTATCAGTTTTCTTATCAGGAAAATCTATGTTTTTATAATTATCACTTAAGGAATCTATAAGTGACAACTGATCATCAATACGAAGATCAATCCCAGGAAACGCTTTCTTTTTCGTGAAAACTTGATTGTCACTTACAACTTGTGTTACATCAACGATAGGCGAGTAATAATGTCCGGAAGGGTAAAGGGAAATATTAATTCCGAATAATCTACATAACTTACGTAAACCTTGTACACGTCTTAATTTCAGAGATACTTTAGATAGGATTTGCTTAAGGCCATTCATGAGATTAAGCTACTACAGAAAAGCCCATTTCTTGTCCTTTCTTTATCATAAATTTATATGCAGAATCATAATCATTAGCGATGTCACCTTCGAGTATAGCTTCTCTGATACTTAACTTGATATCACCTACCGGACGAGAAGGGCCTAAGCCAAAAGTTTTCATAATTAATTCACCTGTGATTGGCGGTTGCCAATTTCTCAGCTTATCACTTTCTTCTACATCTATAAGTTTTTGCTTGACCAACTCATAGTTCTCTTTTATACGGGCGACTTTCATTCTATTCTTAGAAGTGATATCAGCCTTACATAAGGTCATCAAGTCATCGATATCGTCACCTGCATCAAACAACAATCTTCTTATAGCAGAATCAGATATATCTTCTTTTGTCAGACTGATAGGTCTGAGATGTAATCTTATTAACTTCTGCACGTATTTCAGCTTCTGATCGAGAGGCAATCTGAATCTCTTGAATACACGATATGCGATACGTGTACCCACGACTTCATGTCCATGGAATGTCCATCCTGCTTTACTATCAAATCTCTTAGTATCTGGCTTAGCGATATCATGTAATATGGCTGCCCATCGTAACCATAGATTATCAGTCTCTCGGCAGATATTGTCGAGCACCTCTAAGGTATGATAATAGTTGTCTTTGTGTCCTATGCCATTCCTTATCTCAATGCCACGTAACTTCTCAAATTCTGGAAATATCAAATTAAGCAATCCTGATTCTGACAGTAGATTAAAACCTATCGATGGTTCTGGTGATCGTATAATTTTATTAAGCTCATCGGAGATACGTTCTGCAGAGATGATCTCTATCCTATGTGCATTGCGCTTGATTCCTTCGAAAGTAACTTCATCGATATCAAAATACAATTGTGTTGCAAATCGTATAGCTCTCATCATCCTAAGAGGATCATCAGAGAAAGTTTTATCAGGATCTAATGGTGTCTTGATGATCTTCCTCTCGATATCCCCTATACCTCCGAATGGATCTACAACATCAGTATACGGAGCTTGTACTAATGACAATGCCAATGCATTAATGGTGAAGTCTCTCCTATTCTGATCGTCTTCTATTGTTCCTGGCTCTACATCAGGCTTACGAGAATCTTTACTATATGATTCTTTTCTTGCACCGACGAATTCTACCTCAGTTCCTTTATAAGTTATCATGGCTGTGCCGAATCTCTTGAATACAGCAATCTTATTTCTGATCCCTAAGACTTCGCAGGTCTTCTTAGCTAACTCTATGCCGTCACCCACACAGACGATGTCTATATCCTTAGTAGATCTACCGATAATTTTATCACGTACAAATCCACCTATAAAGTATGCGGGTACGCCCATAGCTTTCGAGGCTTGCGATACTGCATCGGCGACTTTATTTTCCAGTTCTGTTAGTTGGATTTTCATTACGTGGCCACGGCTTGTTCGTCAGCATATTTGTATTGGATCTCATCCATAATCTCGTATAAGACTTTAGGATCATATTCTCTTACAAGCTTAGCTCTTATAGGCTTAATGTCTCTATAGCCTCTGAAGTAATTCGTATAGTGCCTCCGCATCTCCACCACACCGAGTCTCTCTCCTTTCCATTCTATAGAACGCTCTAAGTGTTCCTTAGCGGCATCTACTCTTTCTTCAACCGTAGGAGGCGGTACTATAGTACCATCTTCTAAGAAAGCTCTTATCTCTCTGAATACCCACGGATTACCGATACTGGCCCTGCCTATCATAATACCGTCTACACCATAACGGTTCTTGTATTCTAATGCTTTCTGAGGAGAGTTAATATCTCCATTACCAAAGATCGGAATATGTATCCTTGGATTATTTTTGATATTACCAATCATGGTCCAGTCTGCTTCTCCCTTATACATCTGCTTACGCGTACGGCCATGTATAGACAAGGCTTTTATACCAACATCCTGAAGGCGTTCTGCGACTTCTTCGATATACATCGTATTCTCATCCCAACCTAATCGTGTCTTTACTGTAACGGGTAGATTTGTTGACTTGACGATAGCATCAGTAAGAGATACCATCCTATCAATATCCTGAAGTATACCTGCACCAGCCATCTTACATACGACCTTCTTAACTGGACAGCCAAAGTTGATATCTAATACTTCAGGCTGTGCTTCCTCTACGATCTCAGCAGCTCGGGTCATAGAATCCAACTCTGCACCGAATATCTGTATGCCTACAGGTCGCTCATAATCATATATATCCAGCTTCTGTACGCTCTTGTCCGCATCCCTTATAAGACCTTCTACAGAGATAAACTCTGTATACATCATATCGCAGCCTTGCTTCTTACATAATGCACGAAAAGGCGGGTCACTGACATCCTCCATGGGCGCCAATAAAAGCGGGAATTCTCCTAATTCAAGATCACCTATCTTAACCATGGTATAAAGATAATCAGAATTAATATCTAAAGCTCAGAGCTCCATTTATAAATTATCACCAAATCTTCGTAACCTAAATGAGAATAAAGACATTAAATAGTACCCCTTCGTTATTTAGTAACATTCTTCACATAAATTCCTATCTATGAAATGTGCCTTAAGTACAATATTCATCACAATGCTTTCGATCTCATTATCGGCGCAGACGCTCGGTTTTTCCTCTTTCAGTCCTATATCAGGAGCATCAAACAACACAAGAAGTACGATCTATTACAATACTGGAGAAGCCATTATCAATACATCTGAGGATGCTGCTCTACATATCAATAATGGTCTTCTACAAAGCCCTAACTATAATCAATCTGAATCTTTTCAAGTTCAAGTCCAGTTCTATTTTGATGAGAATGAAAATGGCGTGAAGGATAATCTTGATAGATACATAAGACAAGGTTCATTCCTATTAGATAAGAGTCAGTATCGAATACATTCTGAAGAAGGTATTAGTTTTATAGGAAGAGAAGGGAATTATGAAATTACATTTGAAGATGCAGGATCTCCTGATTGGTCTCTGAGTTCTGAAGAGATTATTACCGTTACGCTTGACGACAACAATAAATACGAATTAGTAGAATTTGGATTAAGTCCAGATATATCCACCTCTTGTATCCAACCATACATCTCGTCTGGAAATTTCAGATGTTGTACTAACAGATCCTATACACTCAGCGCCATAAATCAAGGGACATTAATAGATATTCAAACTGTATGGCTACAAGTAGATTCTCGTATAAGTGAAGTGCTATTCAATACGACACCAGACATGGTCATAGACTCTAATTACGTTGGATGGAATGTATCACTCTATCCTTATGAGAAAGTTGACTTCAGTTTTTCTCTTAAGGTACCTTGCATTAATGATGACATTACAGTTGGCGAACTATTCAAGACAATTGCTTGGGTAGACAATGGCGTCGATCGTAAGGAGTTCTGTTATGAGCAAGAACTTAGATGCGCCTATGACCCCAATGATAAATTAATAAATCCTAATCGTCCAGATAGTCTCGCATTATTTGGGCAAGAACTGACTTACACTCTCCGGTTCCAGAACACAGGTAATGACTACGCAGAGAATGTAGTCGTCACGGATACACTGAGTGAGTTATTAGATTTGTCTACATTTAAGATCATAGAAACAAGTCATCCAGATGTACTAACTGTAGAGAATGATAAAGATAATTCTTACATCATCAACTTTAGATTTGATAACATATTTTTACTTGATAGTTTCACTAATGAAGAAGCCAGCAATGGTCACGTGATGTTTTCTATCAGTCCGATAGAAGGACTCGACATCGGAACTGAGATTAATAATACGGGATATATTTATTTTGACTTTAACCCCGCAGTGGTGACTAATACTACTGGCACAACATATGTCGACAAGTTTCCTACTGTAGGTACTTACAACGATAACATAGAGACATTTACTAAAGTTTACCCTAATCCTGGGGATGGTATATTTACCGTAGATACTGATGTGAACTATATCGAGGCCTTTACCCCAGACGGCAGATTAGTCAAGACAATTACTGATAGTGCCTATATAGACTTATCAGGCAACCCCGCAGGTAATTACATTTTGAAAATAAGTAAAGACTCACAAGTCCAGTATGAAAAAGTAATTCTTACACATTCAAAAAAATAAATGTTTATCACACTATTTTAAAAACTAAGTGGTATTGTAAATTTTTATTCTGAATAAATCATCAATGCTTTCAAAAATATAAAATGAATGAAAAATAAAGCAAACTTATACGGTTTCTTTTCGGCGATATGCCTGATGCTACTATCTGTATGTTCTTACGCTCAGACAGATGCCATCGACTATCAGACGATAATCACAGACATACAAAACCTCCCTATCAAATCAACAAATATTGAGGTCCGTATAGAAGTCATAGAAGCATCTCAAAATGGTAATGTCACATATACGGAGACACATCAAGTAATGACGGGTATCAACGGAGAGTTATCATTAGAGATCGGTATTGGGACAGCTGACAACTCGAGCTTCTCTGACATCAATTGGGAAGTCCCTAATTACATAGCTGTATCTGTAAAGCCAGATGGTAGCACCATCTTTCTATCTAATGGAAACATAGAATTACTCTCAGTACCCTATGCAATTTTCGCTACAAAACTTGGTTGTGAGCAGGGGTGCCCTGGAGAAGACGGAAAAGATGGACCACAAGGGGCCCAAGGAGCACAAGGAATAAATGGTATAAATGGCTCAAATGGTACAACGGGTCTTGATGGTTTAAATGGTATAGATGGTATAGATGGTCACGAGACATTAAATATAACCAACAACATTCCACAAAGCCCGCTCGAAGGAGAATTCTACCTCGATGATGGTACGAATAGATCTGACGGACAACCAGGATTCAGGTATTACAGCAACGGCAATTGGATAAATATTTAAAAATGAAAATCATGAAATATTTTACACTCTTTATTCTATCATTAATTATGATTACCAATTCTGATGCACAGAAAGTTATAAGACCAGTATGTGATGAAGCTGTTAACTGGGATTATGGCTTTAACTATAGTGGGTTTATTATTCAAGAGGCTAATGGCTCACCATTATCCCAAGTACAAAGCAGGCTAATTCAAATTTTTATATCTGACAGCAATGATCCCAATGCAACAACATTCTCAGAGACACATCGGATAACTTTAGACAGAACTGGCTATTTTAATATAGAAATAGGTTCAGTTAGAACAAGAAATTTTTCGGAATTTGTAGATTCTATGAATAGCAAAGAAAATGCTAAATACGTAATGGAAGTCTCATTAAATTCTAATGGTAACAGCGTAATAATTGGATCTAAAAAATTACTTACTGTACCATATGCTCTGGTATCTAATGCACTGGGAGGATTAGGTAAACAAGGAAAAGAAGGAAATCAAGGAGCTCAAGGCCCCCAGGGCGCAAGGGGTCTCAATGGCTTCCAAGGCGATGGTCAAAATGGAACAGATGGTCAGGATGGTGCAAATGGTTTTGGAATTATGAAAATGAGGAATACGCTATCAAATTTTGATAAATTCTATGTAGATGATGGCACTAATACAAGTGATGGTAAGCCACACATTAGATATAACCATAATGGAGTATGGATAGATCTATAACAGATAAACTACAATACACCTACTCACACTTACTACAATTTATAAAGTTTAAATACAAAAACTTATGCAAAAAAAAATATTTATATTATTGTTAGGTGCTTGCTTTCTGCAAGCACAAGCTCAGATAAATGATGCATTTTCTTTCCAAGGTATCATATTCGATAATAATGGCAATCCCAGTAGCAATCAGAGGATAGAGGTAACAAGCAATATAGCCGATAACAGTAATGGGCAAAATATAATCTACACGGAAGTACATGATATTATAACTAACGAGAATGGCTTATTTGACATAGCCATAGGAAATGGTATCGCCTTATTAGGTGAATTTACTGATGTGGATTGGCTATCCTATGTACCTTATGTACAGATAACATATAATCTTAATGATGGAGCTGAGGACGTTACAATACCTTGGACAAAATTCAAGTCAGTTCCTTTTTGCTTTTCTTCTAAGTACATTGTCTGTTCTGATGGGATCGATGGTCTACAAGGTCCTCAAGGAGAACGAGGTCCTCCAGGAATTAACGGGATTAATGGGACAAATGGGCTCGATGGCACTGATGGTATTAATTGCTGGGATACAAACAGAAACAGGATCAATGATCCTTCAGAAGACTCTAACAGTGACGGCTTATATAATTCTGAAGATTGCAATAATGGCATACCCGTTCTCCCTTTATTGAGTACGCCTCCTACTACTAATATTCAAGAAGGAAGCATCTACATGGACAATGGAACCAACAGAGATGACACCCTACCAGGCTTCAGATATTATGATGGAGTAGCGTGGATAGATTTATAAAATTGAAATCGTTATAGGTTTAATTACTAATATTATTGGGCTAATGGAATGTAAATTTCATTAGCTTTTTTTATGCATCTATTGAACTAAGAATTGCACTAATATTTTTTCAACAATAGTAAACTGAAAACTGAATAAATATTTAAATAACAAAATGTCGCAACATGACGCATTTATAATCAATAGCGAAAAACTTTTTAAAGGATCCTCTGTTTTAAGTAAGTAAATTCAAAGCCTAATGAAAAAGAACTCAATTTTATCTTTTTTAATGCCATTCTTACTTATACAATGTAGTATATCACAGAGCGACATATGTAATTGTAAAACTGAAGTAGAGTTTCTACATAAAAAAATAAAGAAAACACCTTCATACAAAGCTAATAAGGCTCAATACAAGAAAGCCTATGAAGCATCTCTCAAAAAGGCAGAGTTGTTATCATCCGACTATCAATGCTTTGTTTTGCTAAATAAACTCTTAATCTCACTCAATGACAATCACTCTAAGATATATGGAATCGATAAAGGTGCTACTGCGGCAATCAAGACCAACGATAAAGACTTAGAAACATTCAAAAAATCAAAGCTATACAACACATATCCTGTGGTCAGTATAGATATAGATAGCCTTCAGACTGCACTATCCAAGAAATCACCAGATGACATAGAAGGGGTCTATTCTATAGAATCAATGACCATAGGCGTTTATAGACATAGTACAAGTGCTGACTATCAGGCTGTAATTATGAGCACTGATTCAGATATATGGAGGAGAGGTGAACTCATTTATACTTTAATTCCTTTCGGAAAAAGAGACTACCTTCTTAGTATAGGCGGCAGTACTAATTCTAAAAGACTCATAGCATATACAGAAAGAATCAAAGATGGAACCTTCCTGACAATGGGTTTTCAGAAACAAGAGACAAGTATCAATCACTCAAGGGCACCTTATGCAGATACAACATACTTCAGAGAAGAATTATCGGATGATATCACTTACCTGAAAATTGGAAGCTTTAGCGGAATGTATCCTAAATTATCTGATGCGGAAGACTTCTATGCAAGCCTTAAGGATAATCTAAAGAAAGAGCATCTCATAATTGATATCAGAGATAACGGAGGTGGTGGCAATAGAAACTCTGACATACTTCTTAAAATTATTAAGGACTACTTAAAAGATAACAACGTCTATATCATCACCAATCACAGAACGATAAGTAATGCAGAGATGTTTGCTTATAAATTAAAAGATAATAAAAACTCTGTCTTATTCGGACATAGAACTAATGGATGTGCAGCTTACGAGGTAAAAAATAGCAATTACAATCTGCCCTGCGGTAAGTTTCTCACAGTCCTCACTTCTAAGAAACACCCTAAGTTCTTAGACTTAGAATCTGTTGGATTAGATCCTGATTGGGTTTTAAATATGGATACAGACTGGGTAGAGCAAGTAGTTAGCTATATAGAAAATCAATAATCTCAAATTATTACTCAGGCAGTTAACTATTGTAGTGAGGTCGGGAGATTGACTTCTTCTATCAATAATATACTATCTAAATCGTAGTCGTAAGACAACATATCGCAAAAGACTATTGTGAGGTGAGCTCGGAATTCTGACCTCAGTAATTATTACAGTAGTTATGTTAAGTGGGATCGAGAGACCAGCTTATCGCTAAAGGCATAGGTGTATCGACTTCTTGTAGGCTCATCTTAAAATTTAAACCACCTCGGCAACTGTAAATATACTTCCAGCTACAAGAATGAGATCACTCGCATCTGCAGATTTTCTGGCAGCCGATAGTGCTCTTCTTATAGTCGTATAAGTCTTACCATCCAGGCCTTTAGTAATTGCTAAATCAGCTAATTTTTCTTTGTCCATAGCTCTGGGTATAATAGCTTGTGAGAAGTAGTACTTAGCCTCCTTAGGTAATAACTCCAGTACCTTAGATTGATCTTTATCTCCCACCATGGCGAGTATAATATGGAGTTGATTATACTTTTCTTTTCTTAGTTCTTGGAATAGCGTTGTGATGCCATCTATATTATGGGCACTATCGTAGATGATGAGTGGGGATGAAGATACCTTCATATACCTGCCCATATATTCCCATTGGTGTAACCCTTTAGTCCACGCAGCTGACAATTTAGATAACGGAGCTTGGGATAGAAGCATTTGTAGGCTAACGTAAGCTGTCTGTAGGTTTTCTAATTGATATTCTGGGAAGAATTTTTTAAGGCCCTTTACATTAAGACAAAATTCTGATTCTTGAGCATAGTGCAATTGAGTTCTACTATTTTCTACTTTTTTTAAAAATATAGGATGCGTTTCTTTCTGTCTTCGACCTATAACTACAGGTACTGCGGGCTTAATAATTCCAGCTTTCTCTGCAGCTATTAACGGCAGCGTATCACCTAAGAATAATGTATGATCAAATCCTATATTAGTGATTACAGAGAGTTCTGGGGTTATAATATTAGTAGAATCTAATCGTCCTCCTAAACCAGTTTCTATAACTGCAAAATCAACATTCATATCTCGAAAATAAGAAAATGCCATCCCTACAGTGATCTCAAAAAATGATGGCTTAAAATCTCCATCCAAGACATCATCAGATATCAACTGATTAACAAATCTTTTGACGTAAGTCTTAGAGATTAATTCACCGTCCACTTTAATTCGCTCTCTGTAATCCTTATAATGTGGAGATGTATAGAGTCCGACTTTATATCCCATCTCATGTAATGCCGTCGCGATAAAGTAGCTTGTAGAGCCTTTACCGTTAGTCCCAGCGATATGGATAGACTTGAATGACTGATGTGGATGATCCAGATAAGCATCAAGGTGTTGTATGTTCTTCAGATCTTTTCTAAATGCTTTAGGACCAACCCGCTGAAACATTGGCAGCTGATTAAACAAGAAAGATTCTATTTCTTTATACTTTGTGATATTCTTTGTCAATCCTATTAATATTTATGAAGTCATTTAAAAACATAGGTTAAAATAGCTTGTATCTGCTTGGTTTTCAGGACGAAGCTCTTTTTGAGATTCATAGCCATAGCTATGGATAGAAAAAAACCTGAAGTATTGGAAATCAATGAAATGCAAAATAATTAACATTATGTTTTTAAACGACTTCTATACCAAAAGTAATCAAAGCTTCAATTATCGCAACTTCTAAAACATATGATTATATAATAGCTGGAGCAGGGCTATCGGGTCTAAGCTTGGCTTATAAGATTAGGCAAGTAGATGCACTGAAGGACAAGTCTATACTACTCGTAGACAAAGATAAGAAGGACAAAAATGACAGAACTTGGAGTTTCTGGAGCCATAAGCCGCAAGTTTTTGATAGTATCCTATATAAGGAATGGACTCATATTCTATTTGCCAACCACGAATTCAAGAAGACTTACAACATCGACCCTTACACTTACAAGATGATCCGCGGTATAGACTTCTATAAGCATACGCATGAATTTCTTAATAATGCACCAAATACAGATTTTGTGTACGGTGATATCTCTGAAATCAGAGAAAATAATAAAGGTGCAATCCTTAATTGTAATGGAGCAACTTACTCTGCCCCGACATTATTCAAAAGCTATATGGACAAAATTGATTTCTCTAAATCAAATTTTGTATGGCAGCATTTTAAAGGATGGATCATCAAAACTGACAAGCCTACATTCGACCCTAAGCTTGCAACTTTTATGGACTTCAGAGTAGCTCAAGACGGTGAGACCAGATTCTTCTATGTATTACCTAAAGATGAACATACGGCGCTTGTAGAGATTGCGATATTCTCTGGCACTATCCCTGAGTCATCATTCTACGACCCTTATCTTAAGGACTACATTAACGAGTATGTAGGATGCGATAATTATGAAATCCTCGAAGAGGAATTAAATGCGATTCCGATGACCGACTTTAATTTCAACAATAATCAATCATCACGGATCATCAATATAGGCACCAACAGTGGATCTGTCAAAGGCTCATCAGGCTATGCCTATAAGTACATCCAAAAAGAAACAGATAGAATCGTCGAACACATAATCGCTGGTCGCCTACAAAAATATAAACCTCTAAAGAATAGATATAAATTCTACGACAGCATATTCCTTAATGCGATATTGACGAATAAAACTTCTGGAGAGATGGTATTCGGAAAACTCTTCAAGAAGTTAAGTCCGCAACTGATATTTAGATTTCTTGATGAAGAGGCTACTTTCTTTGATGACCTCAAAGTATTCACAGCACCACCCACCCTACCGTTCTCTAAGGCATTTATAGAGGAAGCTTTAAAGACTAAGAAACAATGATACACTTAGAAACTAAGAGATTAATTATGCGTCCAATTACTATGGATGATATAAAGGATCTTTATGAACTTAATCTTGACCCGGATGTCATAAAGTATACTAGTGGTTCTCCATTTAAAAGCTTAGAGCATACAAGAGAATTTTATGCAAACTCTGGACAATACGAAAAATATAAAATGGGTCGATTCTCTACCTTCCTAAAATCTGACAATACATTTATAGGATGGTGTGGGCTCAAATATCATGAGGGAGCAGTTATAGATTTAGGATATAGATTTATAAAAAAATACTGGGGACAAGGCTATGCTACAGAATCATCGAAGGCAAGCCTTAAGTATGGCTTTGAAGAATTAGATGTAAAAAAAATAATCGCAGTGGCAATGAAAGCTAATCCCGCATCGATAAGCGTATTCCAAAAAATAGGCATGGTCTATACTAAAGATATCGACTTAGATGGTCACGAAGGCGTATATTATGAAATAGGGCACCAAAGGTATCAAGCTAATAAAAAGCGTACTTAATCAAGAACAATCATCTCGCCCAGCACCTTAGACTTCTCAAATGCAATCGCTAATCTCACACTATCAACTGCATGTGTTAACTTAACCTTGGGTCTGATCTTACCGAGTACCGTATCTGTAAAGTGATGCAACTGCAAGTATTCTGGAAAAATAAAACGCTCTTCTCTATCCAAATAAATTTCTTCTTTGACGCCTTGATCGGTATATAGTTTATACGATCTATGATTGCCATTATTGAGGATAATTTGCCCTTTGTTACCGTATATGGTCATGTAGCTCTGACCTTTATCTATCTGAGGTTGCACTATAAGATTAAACGAAGAGCCCTCTTTAGTTTCCGCTTTACAGACTAAGGTTTCTCTCTGTACATCGACCTTCACATTATTGATAGGGCTATCTAATAATGTCTGACACAGTTCTATCTCATCGAGTGCATGATTAAAGAATACACTACCAGTCGTATTGTGGTGCTCCTTATGTACACTATGCATAAATGAAGAGTCAATACTTAAATGATTGATCATGCCTATCTTACCAGACTTAATATCCTTCTGAACTAATTCTAACAAGGGACTGAAGCTAACAATAGAGCTCGCCATCACAACTTGACTTGGTCTCGATAGAGCAGCTTTCTGAACTGCACAAGCATCCTCGTAATTAAGGGCTATGGGATTAGCTAAGAAAACGTGCTTACCTGCTTCTATAGCTTTTATGGCTTGGTGTGGTCTTCTTTCTGGATCAGAAAAAATAAATATTAAATCAATATCATGATTCTGTATCAGTGATTGCTCATCAGAATAAACATATTCCAGCTTAAGGTCATTCTTAGCGTAGAGTAACTCTCTCTGAGTACGACCATAAGCGGCTATAAGATTGAGATTTTTTATATGCGACTTAATGAGTTCTGCATACACTGTACCCAATCTGTCTAATCCTATGATTCCAGCTTTTACGTTATAGAGCATATAAGATTACAGGTGTCTTTCTGCGTGGTAACTCGATCTTACAAGTGGTCCACTTTCTACATAATCAATACCCATTTTAAGACCCTCTTCTTTGTAGTATGCAAATGTCTCTGGCGTAACAAATTCTTCTACTGCAATATGCATCTTAGTCGGTTGTAGGTACTGACCTATTGTAACAACATCACATCCATGATCTTGGAGGTCTTGCATGATTTCCAGCACTTGTTCTTTTGTCTCACCGAACCCTACCATAAATCCTGACTTGGTTCTCTTACCTGCATCTTTAGTTCTTTGTATTTGCTCTAAGCTTCTATCATACTTCGCTTGAGGTCTTACTTTCTTGTACAATGCTCTTACCGTCTCCATGTTATGCGATACGACTTCTTGTCCGCCTTCTATCATTCTGGATAGTGCATCCCAATTAGCTCTGACATCTGGAATCAGCGTTTCTATAGTTGTATTAGGTGATTCTTCTTTGACTTGGACGACAGTCTGATACCAAATCTCGGCACCCCTATCTTTTAGTTCATCTCTATTGACTGAAGTTATAACAGCATGCTTGACTTCCATTAATCTTATTGCTTCAGCTACTCTTCTCGGCTCATCCTCGTCATACTCTGGCGGTCGTCCTGTCTTGACAGCACAGAAGCTACAGCTCCTTGTACAGACATTACCGAGTATCATGAAAGTAGCTGTACCTGCACCCCAGCATTCTCCCATATTAGGACAATTGCCACTTTGGCAAATTGTATGGAGCTGATACTCATCTACTAATTTCCTTACTCGCTTGAAGTCTTCACCTATGGGAAGCTTTACTCTAAGCCAATCTGGCTTCTTAACCCGCTTAGGCTTATCGACTTTTACTTCTGATATGATTGGTAATTCTAACATTTAATTTTTTCGTGATCCTAACTGGATATTAAAATATACTCTTACAAAATAACGGGAATTCTTAACCGCTTCTGACTCTATGAATATCGGAATCTTAGTCGGATATACATCAAACATAAATCCCGTCTCGAATGCTTTCACATACTTATCGAAAGCTCCCATTGCGATATGGGCACCTACTTTACCTTGCACTCCTGCTCTGACAGACATCTCGTCGAATCCTTTAAAAAATGGTGATCTTCCACTTATGGAATTTACATTAAGAAACTGCTCATCGTTCTCACCGTCATATTTGACACTATTTAATACAGGTCTCATCTGATTATCAATGATCTCCACCTCTATAACATCAAGATAATAAGGCTTCATCAATGCTAAAGATGGCCCTATCTCGTAAGTATAACCTACCGCGACACCTCTTCTCTTTTCTTTCTCCGACAGGTACTTCTTAACACCCACACCTGCCCTAAGGTTGAGAAATGAGTTAATCTTTCCATAAGTGAAAGTACCTGAGCCGCCGATATTAGATATTCTTGACTGTGTCTTCTCGCGAGGATCCTTAGTAAAGCCTAATTCCACGTGATAATAATTAGTCTTATCGTAGGCTTTTATCTTACCAGAATTATAAGCTATAGCTGCTCCATTTTCATGTAATCTAAGATCTATAGACCATTCTTTTTTATAGAGGATACCTTTCCAGTCTATCTCCACCAATTTAGGCTGTATAACACGCTGACTTATAGCAGCTTGCATGCAGAATAGAAGACTTGATATGATAAGTAGGTATCTAATGATGATCTTGGTTCTTATGTCAAGACAATATATAGCTATTTTACTGATTATGTAAGGCTGACATGACTCTAAGTGTCCTTAACTTACATTAACCAGCAGTTCTTATAGTTGTAGTCCTATTGATCCAGCACTTCACTTGATAGCTGTCTCCAGCTTTTAGGGTTCTTTGGAATACATCTCCCTTAGTAGGCATATATTGCTTGTAAGTATTGATCAGCTTTCTCGCTTCATCTGAGACCAATGGATCCTTTAATGCTTTCTCCCACATATCTATCGCTACCCATGTCACAACCTGACTGTCCCATCCTGTACCAGGGCCACACAATGGGCCACTCGATGCATAGAGTTTTCCTATGATGAGATAAGGTTCTCCAGAACTTGGATTTAATTCCGCAGATTGTAGTGCATACTTTCTTGATTTCGGAAAGTCTTTAATGTCACCGTAATAGATCTTAGATATTAGAAGTGTATATTTTGCTTTTTTCTGTACATCGTCTGTAGTGTTGACATAATCTTCAAATTGCTTAACGGCTTCATAGTATTGACCACTTTCATAAGCATTATATGCTAACCTTAATTTTCCTGGAGGTGGTGGCGGTGTGTAGCATTTTTCATCTTTAGCAGTCTTTGCTTCTTGTACACTTGCTGATGCAGGGTCACATCCACCCCATAATAACCTTCCGTATGCTGTATTAATAATCTCGCAATCTTCAGGGTTATCTCTAAGAATGGATAGATACTTTTTTTCAAAATAAGCACAATCATATAATCCTTCTACACCTTCAAGATTCTCTAATCGGGCAGGTGCATAATTGTTTATAATATTCCAAGCCTCTTTGTTTTTACCACTTGCCATGCCGTACTCTATTGCATCCATCATATAGCCAGTATACAATCTCCCCTCTTCCTTACTTATCTCCTTAGCGATAATCTTATCAGTCAATATTTTAGTAAATGGATTAATAACAAAATAATCTGTAGTCTTCTTCTTAGCATCTATAGCTTCCTTGAATAAGCTATAGATCTCATCATCAGTAGATTCTCCGTTATAGTAATAATAGTAATCGAAAGCTTTACGACCAGCAACATATGCAGGCTGACCATAACACTCTATACGCTTATCATAAATCATCATAACGGTATCAACGTATGCTGACTTAACTGCAGGGTTACTTTCATTCTCATATTTGTTCTTATAGATGGCCAATCCATCTTCGAACTGATACTTAATAGAACCATTAGCAGCAGGGGCTCCGTAGTATGCTACTTTCCATAATGGAAACGCTTTATCATAATTACCAAGCTTGATCTGATCTTTATACAGTACATAAGCTGTCTCTACTTCGTCACGATCACGTGCACTTAGATCGTTGAGAGTCGTACAGGGATTCTTATCTACAATTTCTTTTGGCTCAGGTGTTACTACCTCAGGCGTAGTGACAGTCTCTGTGACCTTAGGTGTACAGGCTATAAATAAGAGCATTGTATAAATGCAAGAAAATAGTATAGGCTTTCTCATGAAATATCAGTTAATTTTAAGTCATAAAGATAAGAATAGAACGACCATTCAAATCTTAATCTTTTGATAATGTGAGCGTATTACGATATAAATAACTACTTGGAGGTAAAGACGCCATCAAGAACTTAAAAATAAAATATGAAAAAGAAGAAAATACTCGTCCTGACGGGTGGTGGCGATTGCCCTGGGCTTAATGCTGTAATCAGAGGAATCTATAAAGCAGCGATGACACATGGAGGCTATGAAGTCTATGGCTGCATAGAAGCATTCAATGGATTATTGAAAGACCCTATAGAGATCATCAAACTTAATAAACGTATTGTCGGTGGTATCCATGTCAAAGGTGGCACTATCCTAAAAACGACTAACAAAGGTAATCCACTCGAATTTCCAATGTTACAAAAAGACGGTACATATAAGTACAAAGACATCAGCAAAGCTCTGGTCAAAAAGATAAGGAAACTGGGATTTGAAGCAGTAATCAATATCGGAGGAGATGGTTCTCAGAAAATATCTCAAGCTCTGTATGAAAAAGGACTTAACATAATAGGTGTACCCAAGACGATAGACAATGACCTTTCTGCCACTGATCTTACTTTTGGATTTAGTACAGCTGTACAGATCGCTACTGAGGCTTTTGATAAGTTAGTAACTACTGCCGAAAGTCATAACCGTGTTATGATTATGGAAGTGATGGGACGTGATGCTGGTTGGATTGCACTACATACCGCTATCGCTGGTGGTTCTGAGATATGTCTTATTCCTGAGATTCCGTTCGATATAGACGTCGTCGCTAAAAAGATAAACAAACGATATAAAAAAGGAAAGGGCTTTGTCAATATAGTAATAGCTGAAGGCGCAAAGATCAATGACAAAATCGTGGGCAAACACGCGGAAGGAGATGCTAATATTAAGCTCGGCGGTATCGGAAATGCTTTAAGGCAAGCATTAGAAAAAGGAGGCTGCCCTGCAGATATCCGAGTCACAGTATTGGGACATACGCAGAGGGGTGGTACACCTGTAGCTTTCGATAGGATACTCGCGACTGCCTTTGGCGTCAAAGCATTTGAGATGGTAGATGCTAAAAAATATGGTAAGATGGTCAGCTACACTAACAATGAAGTTACAGAAACTACACTCAAGAAAGCTACCAGCTCTTACAACTATGTCAATCCTAAACATTACTTAATCAAAACTGCTAAAGCACTGGGAATCAGCTTTGGAGAATCCCCTTAAAAGGTGAAATTGGTGTCTTAATAAGGACATATTATAAAAATAACATTATGTTTATATCTATTATCAACCAAATAAACTTTAAAAAATGAAAAAACAATTACTATTTCTAAGCTTCTTTTTACTTATAGGAAGCATGGCTATCGGTCAGATACAGTTTGGCGCAGGAGGTACATTAATTAACGATTTTGGTATACAAGGTAGAGCTAAAATACCTGTTGGAGATAAGATCAATGCTCTACCGGCTCTAAGTTATTTCTTGTCAGATGGAACCGTCTTTGCTCTTGATGCAGTAGCATCTTATGATGTGGCTGAAGTAGCAGAATTTCCGATCTATGCGACTGGAGGATTGACTTTTTTAAGGTCTTCATTTGCAGGATTTTCTAATACCGCTAATCTAATAAGCCTTGGAGGAGGTACAGTAATCAATGGTAATATATACGCTGAACTTAGACTTCTCATAGGCGTAGGTGAATCTTCAGGAAATGACCTCGGAATCAATGTCGGTTACTATTTCTAAATAGATTTAAAATAAATTCTATATATAAAATGAGATTAATTTTTTGAAGTTGGTCTCATTTTTTTGTTCAAGGACTTCTGTAAAACTAAAAAGAGGGAAGCACTATTACTATGCTTCCCTCTTATAATATTCAAGATATATTAATCCTTACTTAGCGTATCTAATCTTAACTTTCTCGCCTATCCAGCAACCTACAGTCGTCGTATCTCCTTCTTTAAAACTCTGCATAAATCCATCTGATTTATCCGGCATAGAAGATCTGTATCTACTCACTTTCTTAGATGCTTCTTCTGCAACCTCTGGATCTATAGACTTAGCATAATTATACTTATCCATCGCTGCTAATATCGCCAGTCTTTGGTTCCATGCATTACCGCAATCTCTTGCGCCTGTTGCATACATATCACCGATAAGCATATATGGTCTACCCCAGTTAGCTCTTAGCTTCGCTGCCTCTCTTGCAGTACTTCTTGCTGTATTGTATTCCTTAAGTTTTCTGAACTGGATAGAAGCCTTAGAGAACATATAGCCTGCTTTCTTGTCAGGGTTTGTCTCATCTCTAATAGCTTCATCGTATTTATTTATAGCACCTTTGAAGTCACCAGAATCGTACATTTTCTTAGCTAATATTGAAGGGTTATTCTGTTCGAATTCTGCTTTCATTTTAGCATTCTCCTTTCCGGCGTATACCTTCCACTTAGCTTCGAGCTCCATAAGGAATTCATCATTTTCGTCACAGTTTCTTTTCTTCAATAGACCGATCAAGTTCTTCAACTGATCCATATCATCAGGAGCATCCTGATACATCTTCATGTACGAAGGCTTAAAGTACTCACAGTCAAATATATCCGTCTCTATAGGTCCGAACTTTGACTTGGCAGCAGCCCATGCTTGATCATAATATGCCCCTAATCTTTCATTATTTTCTAAATTGTAAGCGGCAATATCTTCCATCTTAGAGAAGTACTCTAATACCTTTTCCTTTTCCATTTTTCCTTTTTGGAATTGGTAGACAACCATCGCTGCTACAGGATCGAAGAACGTATACTCTATAGCGTTACCAGACTTCTCTAATGCCATATCATATTCTGCAAGATTAGAACTGTAAGGCTCACCAAGTGTATAGAACATATCGAAGGCCTTACGTGTGTGTACATAGCCTATCTGCTGATTATAACAAGCGTCATCATCTTTGCCTTTGCACTTAGATGTCATAATCAGCCTCTTATCATAAGCTTCTATGGCTTGATCATATAGCTTATTAATCATCTCCTTGTATTCTGCTTTCATAGCAGCATCTGTCTCTGTCGTAAATTTGTGGACATAGATCTTAGCACCATCTATGAAGTGATAATCTCTCTTACCATCTGCAAGAGGTGCCATATCGTATGCTTTCTTCCAGTTAGTCTCCGCTACAGCCCAGTCTTCAGCCTTGAGGGCTTGACGATAGATAGAATGATAATCTGAAGCCTCTTCCTCATAACTCTGGCCTATCCACGAGTTATATTGTGCTTGTACTGATGCCATCGCTATAAGACAGACAACAGCACTCATCATTACATTTCTTAAATTTTTCATATCTAAAGTTTTTGTATTTAGTCTAATTGTATTTTCGTTTCACAAACCACTCATCATCATTAAATGTAAAACTAAAAGTCAGCTTTACGTATCTCTCTTCTATCGCAGTACCTTGTCCTAAGTATCCTGCGGATACGCCAAGGTTAGCATAAGATATCTTTCTTTGATAAAAGAATGGCATCCCCATTCCGAAATTGAAACCTATATCTTTTATACGCTCTCCACCGTTAATAATTAAGTCTTCACTCGGCACTAATTTATAATGAAATCCAAATCTGTAGTATACTCTCGAGAAGTAACTATTAATGGACTTATAGTTAGGACGGTAAAATCCACCAAACGATAACTTATAAGTGCTTTTTAATGGATTATTAACAAAATTACCACTGAATTGGGACCAATCATTACGTGTATAGTCTAATCCCAAGGCATACCGCTCTCCGTGATAGTAACTGATCCCGAAGCCTAATTCAGAAGGTAACACCCCATCAAAATTCTCGTTATCTACAACAGAAATGGTATCAGAAGTAACAAGTCCCCCAAATTGGGAAAACTGTCTCGCTATATTAAGTTGCGACTCTGTAGAAGTAAAACTAGTACTTGAATTACCATATACGCCTATAGACAACTGCTTGAGTGTATTTGTTTTTTGCTCTTTGAAGGCCTCACGATTAAAGTAATGATTATATATCAATCCTAAATTATACTGGAACCCACTCACTCCTACTCCATTCTCTGATGAGGTTACAAATGAAGCCAAGTTATCATTAACAAATAACTGATTGCTGTAGTCGATTTTACCAAAAAGGTAACTAAGATTAAGTCCCATAGATAGGTTCTTGTACTTAACAGCATTACTCCACGTAAAGTTATAAGTACCACCCTCTCCAGAAAAATTTCTTGTTAATGATCCGATGTCAGCATTAGTTGAATCCTGAGTTGTTATGTTATATCCTACTATGCTGTAGGGCTTCAATGTAAATGCTGTTGTGGCATTGATATTCCTTTCTTTACGATCGAGCAAGTCATTCAACTTATTCTGCAATGGGACTGCTAATGATAGGTAGGAAAGATTACCACTCCATAACTGCGTATATTCCGTATCTCCCATATCACGTAAGCCATAATTTCTTGCATGTACACCCATATCGAATGCCGTCGTTTCTAGAAAACCGAGGGCAGCAGGATTGACAATATTAATAGCATGAGGGTGGATATATGAGCCACCTAAGCCTCCCATATTTTCAGAATAGAAGAAATTCCTGTCACTGACTTGTCCTATTCCGTACCTGGAGTAAGGAGAGTTGATCTTAGGCTGAGCAGATATAATGATCGTGGTAAGACAAAACACTATAAATAACATGCCTCTGAGGCCTTTGAAATGTAGCATACGTAAGGCTCTTTGATTATTAATAGGAATTATTGACAATAGTATTTTTTTACTGATTTCTGTTTAATATATGATTGAGACCATCTAAGACAAGATTAGGACTCACAAATATCTTAGAATCTAACCAATCACCAAAATATATAGCATCTCCACCAGTTAAAATAACTATAAGACGACCATATTTCTTCGTTAAACTTTCTATAAAACGCTCGATTTCAAGTTTCACACCCCATACCGCTCCATTCTGGATAGCACGAGTTGTGGATTTGCCCAATATATCCTCGTGCTTTTTTCTTTTCACTAATGGCAGACTGGATGTGTAATCATGCATTGCATTTAACCTTAATTCGATTCCCGGAGATATATTGCCTCCATGATAGACTTTCTTATCATCAACGTAGTCATATGTCATACAAGTACCGATATCGATTACTAATATCTTCTTATTAGGATATGCCGCTACAGCACCTACAACAGCCGCTAATCTATCCAGACCTAATGTCTTAGGTGTCTTGTAAGATAATGTCACAGGAACCTTCGTCTTATGACTCAGTATAGATAGATGATAATTCTTCTGTAAATGTTGTATAAAGTAAGGATGTGATCGCCTTACTGATGAGAGAATAGCTTTCTCAAAAGGATATTTCTTTCTGATATCATTAATATCTGATACCCTTACCTTCTTATATCTCTGTAAGAAGCGCAAAGTATCGTCCTCATAGATGGCTAATTTTATGAATGTATTGCCTATGTCAATGATCAGATTCACAACGATATCATTCTAATGCTTAAAGTGTCTAGTGCCAGAAAATACCATCGCTAAACTATTTTCATTACAATAATCTATACTTAGCTGATCTTTAATAGAACCTCCTGGTTGCACAACAGCAACAATCCCTGCCTTATGAGCCAACTCTACACAATCAGGAAATGGAAAGAAGGCATCTGATGCCATAACAGCATCCTTAAGGTCAAAGCCCATAACACCCGCCTTAGCAATAGCCTGCTTACAAGCATCTACTCGAGATGTCTGACCGCAACCCATACCTAACAACTGATTACCTCTTGCAAGAACTATTGTATTAGACTTCAAGTGCTTCACCAGCTTGTTGGCAAATTTCAAATCCGATAACTGTTCTGCCGATGGAGAGGTATTCGTTTTGGTTTCGAAATCACTTTCGACTTCCGACTTGATATCTGTATCCTGCATGATCACACCATTAAGAAGTGTCTTGTAGGATTTCTTTTGTCTGTGGAATTCGTTGATTTTTAAGAGTACTCTTTTTTTCTTTTTCGTCAATAGTTCCAATGCACCTTCATCAAAATCTGGCGCTATTAATACCTCATAGAATAACTTGTGTATCTCTTCGGCTGTCGCCAAATCAATCTTAGCATTACATATCAAAACTCCTCCGAATGCTGAGACAGGATCACCTGCCAATGCATCATGCCATGCCTGTAACACGGTCCCTCTCGTTGCTAAGCCACATGGATTAGTATGCTTCAATACCCCAAAGGTAGGATCCTCATCTTCAAACTCTGCCATCAACTGCACCGCCGCATCTATATCTACGAGATTATTAAATGAAAGGTCTTTGCCCGCGATTTTATGGAAGACATTATTCATCTCTCCAAAGTAGATACCTTCTTGATGAGGATTCTCACCATAACGTAGTGGTGTCGCTTTCTCAAAACTGACTCTAAACTTATCTTCTACCTCCTCAGATCTATTGAAATAATTATAGATAGCAGAATCATAATGTGATGATACAGAGAAGGCAGCTCCTGCCATCTTCTTTCTATCGGCGAGACTTGTCTCTGCATTCTGTGTTCCTAAGACTTGCTCCAAGAATCCATACTGATTCTTGGATGGTATGATAACTACATCGTTAAAATTCTTAGCAGCAGCTCTTATGAGTGCTATGCCTCCGATATCTATCTTCTCAATAATAGTCGCTTCGTCATCCGTAGCAGCAACTGTATCCTCAAATGGGTACAGATCTACAACAACAAGATCAATCTCTGGAATCTCATACTTAGCTAATTGCCCCAAGTGATTTTCCTCTCTACGAGCCAGTATACCACCGAACACTTTAGGATGTAATGTCTTCACTCTACCATCAAGAATAGATGGATAAGAGGTAATATCTTCGACCTGTATAGGACTCAACCCATTGTCTTCTAAGAACTTGAAAGTCCCTCCTGTAGAGTATATCGTAATATCAGAATTCTTAAGTTCTTCTACGATTCCCTCTAATCCTGATTTATCAAATACAGAGATAAGAGCGGATTTAATTTTTCTGGTTGGCATAAGCATCGCTTCTATAAGCGGCAAATGTAAATAAAATGTATAGAACGCAGTAGATATGGGGGATTTCTGTTTTTATGATGATGTTGTTATTAATCTGATCGAGGCTCGTACTTTGAAGTCTGATACTTCAATGTCATATTGAATAAAGTAGACCTAAAATATTATTAGCATTTAAAAACTTCAGGTAGCGAGGATATTCATTTGATAAACTTCGATTTGCCAGGAAAGCTATTCATTTGAAGTTGCAAACTTCAAAGTAATATGAAATATAAATCTGAAGTTGCAAACTTCAGATAACGGTGAACTATGGAATATGACTATAAACATCAATCTGATTTACAAACTTTATATGGGTAGGATATTCATTTGAAGTTTCAAACTTCAAATAACGGGGGGCTCACACTACAAATAATTAAAGCTTAATAAAAATTGACCTTGACTATATATATATATATATATATATATATATTTGTTTTGGCGCCAATTAAATAATACCTAATATTTAATTATTTCAAAACTAATTTTAAGTGCATCAGGTGGCACTTAATTTAATTTCTAAAAAATAAAATACATGTTAAAAATAATTTGCTCATGCGTAATGATAATTACCATATTTAGCTCTTGTCAGAAAAATGATTTTATCAATCATACAGAAGAAGATGAATCGATTACAAATACTAAATCTGGTGAAGATCCTTTTTTAGATTCAGGCAATGATTGTCTCTCAGATGAGGATTTTCAAGAGATATTAGATGGAATTATAATTTTGTTTGAAGAACTAAGAGACGAAAGTATCGTAGATTTATCGACTAAAAATACTAAATTAAAAAAATCTTTAGCAGTCTACGAAGATAATCCAGTATCATTATGTGAGCTTTCAGATATTTATCAAAACGATCTTTTAATTTCTTCAGAAGCTACAGAAAAATTTTTAAATACATTACTTAATTATAATGATATTATTACCTCTGAAAATTTTGCAGAGTGCTTTGTCGAGAAATTAATAAATAAATATGGGATTGACACTTTTGATATAAATCAATCCGAAAATACAAATTCGAACAAATGGTTCTTAGCAACTTTGGCTGATGCATTAGGCGCAGGTCCATGTGTGACTGGACCATTGGCTGTAATTGATACCGTTGCATATATTGGTACAGGAATATTTACAGCGCCTACAGGCATTGGTGCTATAGCTTGTTGGGGTGGCGCAGTCGCTAGTTATGGTTATGCAATATCTTCTCTTTTTGAAGATTGTTAAATTGACAAATTTATGAAGTATCTTATGCTAATAAATGGCCTACTATTTTTCTATATTTTTGGAACTAAAAAACTAAAATCTGATAAAAAAATAGCTAAACGAAATACGATATTTGGAGGAGTTACATTCATATTATTGTGCTTAATTTTGACCTACTTATATTTTAAGGGCTATGATTATCAATTCAATCTAATAAGGTGGATAATTGTTTTAACCGTTAGTTTTTCGTTAATCCTAATAGTCGGTAAGAATAATAATATTAAAAAATAACGACCTGAAAGTTAGATTTAACATTCATGAGAAACATAAAAATTAATCATTGCTAATGCTTAAGCAGTGATTAATTTTATGTTTCTATTAAATTTTATTCTGACCCCGTTCTTTGAAGTTTGTAACTTCAAAGTAATATTTAGATTTAAGATATTTATATGTTTTATAAACTTCAGATAACAGGGTTTGTAAATCAAAGCAATATCAATAAAACTATGTAAAAACATATCCAATTTGATTTCCGTAATCGATTAAGTCTAATTCTAATTTACCATCGCTACCTCCCGCTCTTTGAAGTTTGTAACTTCAAAGTAATATGTAATATATAGATCTATGATATTTATCTGAAGTTATAAACTTCAGATAACGGGGGTTGACGTATTAAAGCCAAACTGGAATAATATAAATAATATCGGAATTAGGATTCTCATGTTTCGGTTTTTGAAATATTAAAAAAAAAAAGACAAGTAAGGTCTTTAGTTCTTTCTCATATATTCTTCTATCGTGGTCTCAAATTTTATCTTTAGCATCTCGTCATCACATCTTTCTATGACGCCTTTCTTTATTGTACTTGAGTTATATGTAATCTCAATTCTCAACACAGAATCAACTTCTGTAACCTTAAGGGGTTTCTCTCCAGAAAACTCATCTGAGATAGTACCTTTTTTCAGCTGTACATCATACTTAATATTATTAACTAAGTCTTCATAGAACTTCATAGGACCTTTCTCCATCTGGTCTATAATATATACCGAGGGATCATCATACACCCCTTGCAATAGAGTAAGATCTACAGTGTCTTGTGACATGGCGAGATGAGATGTGGCCATCAAAAAAAGCATTATTATGTATCGCATGTTTATTATTTTATGTATGTGTTTTATTCCTTTCTAACTTATTAGCCAAGCCTTCTTCCAATTCATATACGAAAAGCGTATCATTGAGATCTTTTACAAAAAGATGCCCTTCATGATAATAAATAGGGCTTGCAGACAAATAAGGCTTAGCTTCTTTTTCTTCATGAATATAAATCATCTCATCCTGTACTATATCATAGAAGTAGATTTTGTTTTGTCTACCTGGAATAGTTACAATCATCTCATCTGATTGCCAGAAGTATGGCGAACCTCCTCTTCCAAAATCATCATATCGCTGTCTCACATCTTGTTCTATTTTACGTTGTCCAGTCCTGAGATCATATTCTACATAGCCTTGATTAAAAGAAATAAATTTATCTCCTTTGTAGTTTGACTTAGAGGCTCTTAATAAATAATCGTCACTTTTCCATAATAATTCTCCAGTCTTAAAACAAATCGAGATACTTTTATTATCACCATTTATTACTACAAACGAATGCCCAATTACTTCCTTTATGCTAATTAATTTCAACTCAATGTAATCCAACAAATTTTGCTCCCAAAGTAAATCTGCATTAAGATTATAAAGCTTAATTACACCAGAATAAGACATATCAATCATCTCTAAAATCATAAAAGAATTGGCAAACCCTTTCATGACATGGTCTGTTCTGAAGACTTCTTTCAGATTATTATATTGAAACAGAGTGTAATCTCTATTGAAAACATCTCCTTTATCAGCTATTAAATAATTCTCGTCACAATTCTTAATTATACTATCAGGGAGATTTGAAAAGTAATCTGGTAATATTTTTTCTATAATATTTAATTGCCTATCTAATATCCATAATCTACTTTGATCATCAGATACTAATATTTGATCCATAATCTTTACGGCGCCAATTATAGCGAAACCAATTTCAATTTGTTTAAGTTCATTCTCAATCCAAACATACGAGACTGAAGAATTTCTATCTTTTCGATTTTTGGCAGAAAATGAAATAATACCAGAACCATATGAAGCCTTATTAATTCCCTCATGTTTCTCTTTAAACCTCAACATAATTACTATTCTTTTATAAGCATTTCTAAGAAGTCATCAAGGACCTTAGGAGTGCTTCCATTTGACGCCATATCCCTTACATTCTCCCATCGAGATACTCCTGGGATACTTTTAAATAATTCCTCATTTACTTCATATAAAGCTTCCATGGCTTGATCATTAGCAAAAACGTTTTTCAGAGATCCTCGCATAGGCTCAGCAATAGATACACCTCCATTTCTATTAAAATAATAAGCGAATGGTTTCTTTTCGTTGAAGTAAGCTTTAAGTTGCTTAAAAGCACTATTATTTGGACCGGTAATAGGAAAAAAAGATCGAGCCCCTTTCCAATTCTTGACTTCGAGATTAATATTTTCCCCGTTCTTTGAAGTTTGTAACTTCAAAGCAATATCAACAAAACTATGTAAAAACATATCCAATCTGATTTCCGTAATCAATTATGTCTAATTCTAATTTA